>Ga0194053_10000042_pt1 | contig 88010 bp, 86 predicted proteins | sample SepL228m_MetaG_FD_161684 | JGI IMG/M metagenome (GOLD analysis project Ga0194053, IMG submission 161684) | Anoxic zone freshwater microbial communities from boreal shield lake in IISD Experimental Lakes Area, Ontario, Canada - Sep2016-L227-8m | ecosystem: Environmental > Aquatic > Freshwater >...
CATACGCGTATTTTGCTTTACTGCGTAATCATACCACTTATGAAAGCCCTTTATGCCTCCATATTTTTCACTCAGATTGAACATTTTGTACTCCTTCGGAGTCCAAAATGTATCTGAACTTATTCATTAATCAATCACAACTGATTTAGTGAATATAATTATTCATTTACCAAGGTATTCCAATTTTCTGCAATCTCAGGTTGCAGCTACAATTCACGGCAACTCTCGTTACAAATTTATTTAAAAGCCGGCTATGATGCCGGCTTATTTAGTATTAATCGCTCCATGGATTACAACCGCCTGATTGGTCAGCTATTGACAGCACCTAGCTATAGTGCTTGAATATGGACAGTTATTTGACAAACGCCCTATAAATAGGAAAAAAATCGGCGCTGGAGCTTTATGCCGTTTTCGCGGCATGCAAAGCAAACTTCGCCGGAAATATCATATTTTTTAACATTTTTCAGGAGTTCATCATGGGAGCATACGACCGCGGATGGGGCAATGGCAGAGCCGATGCCAAAGCCAACAAAAAAAAGAATTATACAGACTACAACAAGCTGACGGCTGCCTTGTTCAAAGGATCATACGACCAATATGTTGCGGGTTACGACGCCGGTTATAACGAATTAAAAAGCAAGAAGAAATAGCAAACAAATTTATCAACCAAACATTACGGAGGACAAAATGTCAAAGCAGAAATTAATCAATATCGACTACGACGAAGGATATAACCAAGGCCTTGCGGACGGAAGCAACAATAACAAATTCTTTATCAACGGCCGCGGCCGCGATGCTACGGGCAAAAATAACTATACCATTGGCTATAAAGAAGGCTACAAAAATGGCCAAAAACGAGCCAAGAAATAATAACCACGCTAAAAGAAGGCAATATTGTCTTCTTTTTCTATTCCGCAGCATCATTGACATTGCCGCGATAAAGTGGTTAAAGTTAAGGCAAATACAGTATTATTAACAATTTTATATGGTGGAACATGGCCAAGAAAACTATAACCAGGACCCGCACAGCTTTCGGTTTCGGTTTCGGAAGAATAAAAGAAAAAGTAGTAATCGAGACTCCTGACGAAGTTAAGCGAGTTGAGACAGCCAAACAACCGTCCAAACAAACCTTGCCCAAAAAGCCAAAACAGCAGGCTAAGCAGTCTCTGCCTGCCAAGCCAAAACAGCAGGATAAGCAATTGGCAAACAAGGCGACGCCTCCTGCCAAGCAGAATAACAAAGCCAAGCCGGAGTTAAAGCCAGCTAATGCGTCTCCTGATAAGCAAGGCGCCAAAACAAAGCCGGCACAGAATCAGCCCAAGACATCGCCAAGAAAGCTAGGCTTGGCTGGCTTGTACCAGCAGCAGTCTAATCAAAAAAAGACGGCGCCGAAGCGGATCGAACACAAGGCGACTCCGGAGCAGCAGGAAAGGTCATACTTAAACATTACCCGCTACCCCGTCTATGGCAAACTCGATCCGCGTAATGACAAAGAATCAGCCCTATACAAGGTCGCAGCGCAAAATGCCGTCAATCACATTGTTTCTGGCCAATTGCCCAATACTTGGAAGTTAAAACCGGGAATTGATTTGCGATACTGTAACAAATGCGGCCGCCCCTTTATTCCGACCTATTGGCAGACACAAAAGGAAACTTTCCAGGAACATCTGGTGCGGGTCAAAGGACAAGCAGTGTATTACAACAAGCTCTATGACTGGCAGCAGCTCAATGCTACCCAAATAGTCCCCCGCCTTTGCCAGCAAGGCATTCTCTGGGGGAAACCGGAAGATCATTTGAAATAAGCAAAAACTCTCACGCAAGTGGGAGTTTTTTATATTACAGTTATAATTTTTTATTATATCCTAGTTTTCCAAGCATTGTCGGCCGCTCCCTTGAAGGTGCTCATCGTACCGCCATTATTAGTATGCGCTTTGAGCTCAGCCATAAATCGCTTGGTCTGGGCCATGGCCCGCTCAAAGCTGTCCTTGGTCAACACGCCTTTGTTGTCGTATTTTAAAATACCCAAAGCCTCATGATTTTGCCGCAACATATTCAATAGCTGCAGATTATTCCTTGACGTCATCTTGTTTTCAAAGATACCGCTAGACTTGGCTATCAAATCGCCCATCGCCGCGTTCGCCCGGATTTCGTCCGAATCGATTGACAAAGAATTGATATAGCTCTGGAACTTTTCGGCATCAGGATGGTTGTTGAGAGCCATTAGTTTGGCAATTCGAATAATATTTTCTCGATTGTCGCTGCCTTTGAAGGCGGACATAACCTGTGCCCCGCTCAGGCTAGAGATAATTAAATTAATAACCTGCGGATCTTTTTCATTATTTAAATCAATATTGCCGATTGACTCCGAATTTGAGCTCTGGAGATAGTTGCGCAAAGCCCTGGCATTAAAGAGCCGGCCCTTGGGCGTATCGCACATAAAGGCAGTTTTCACATCGCCGGTCAGATCAGCCGCGGCGGAGCGCAAAACCAAAGACTTGCGGTTTGCCAGCACCTTATCCATTATTTCTTCCGCCTGTTCCACCACATAGGCAGAGGCATTGCGCTCGGCTATCTCCTTGGAATAGCCTTCGGCCATCGTGCGTTGATAAGCTTCGGCGTAGGCCTCTTTGGATAATTGATTCAAATATTGCTTTTCCCAAGCATTGGCAGCGGCAATTTGAGCCATAGCTATTTCGTGCCTGCTGTTTTCGTTGCCTTCGTGGCGCAAGGCTTTATTTTGGCGGACATACTCTCCCGGGCCCAAAGCATCATAGGCGGCATCTTGGACATTCTTGACAAACGAAGGCTTGGCCCCTTCGACATTATACGAAGACAATTTAACTTTACCTGTTTTAAAATCAGTTGTCAGGCTTTCCCGCTGGCCGCTTTGTTTGTCAGACAGATTGTCATGCACAGCCCAAGGCGCTTTTTCTCTGGCCAGCTTCATAAACTCTTTGGCCTGCTGTGGTTTAGCATCAAACAAACGCTTGGCCTCAGCCATCACCGCCTCATCCTTAGGCCGAAAGCCACCCAGCTTCATTAAGGTCATGTAGATAGCCCGCTTGTTATCTTCGTTGGGTGTAATCGCGGCCTGGCTAAAAAGCTCCCCCTCGCTCATTTTAGTATACTTCTTCATGTTCTCTTCCAATTTTTGGCTCTCCTGTTGCGACCTGGAGATATCCTGCTCTTGGATGCCCTTGGCCGAATGACGCCCTTCATAGAAACTTCGGCTAAAGTTATTCATCGCCTTGACCGGACGGCCGTCAATTTCCAACAGCTGCCCGCCCTCCACCATTTCTCCGCCCTGCGTACTTTTTAATTCCGCGCGAAAATAGCCTTGGCTATCAGGCTTATACTTAACTCCTTGGGCATCCGTATATTCACCCATAACAGTCGCCTCGTGGGCGATCTTGCTATAGGTCCGGCCCAGCCAACAATCGGCTCGCTGTTTCCAGCTGTCTTTTGACAAAAAGTCTTTGTGAAACTTTTCGATCGGGCCCGCGGGCGTACCGGTGCGCCTCTGACCCGACAAACGCTGTGCTTCAGCTTCCGGATTATCCCGATTTGGCTCATTATACGGCTTATATTTTTCAAACGTCATATCTATATTATTTACCAATTATTAATAATACCAAAAATTAGCCTCAAACGCCACCATTGATGCCTAGTCTCATGCAAAGATCAAAATATTTATTATCCATCAAAAAGCTCAATCTATGATTGAGCTTTTTGATGGCCGCTAACTAAGGATATATCAAAAAAATTTAATCCACGTCTTAAATCAATTACTACATCCTAAACCCCCAGAAGCACCACACTAGGAAATTTAGTACGCGGGAAGCAAGATATTCAAAAGATTGCCTTGGACTTACGATAACCGAAAAATATTTTTGGAAATAATTATCACAGTCTTTGGCAATCTCTTCCGCGCTCATCTTGGTGTGGGAGCGGTCGGCTGAGCAGGCGCCCACGACGATATTAGCCGATTGCGAACCAGGGTTTTCGGCACCCCAAGCATGCGCCATTTGATAACGAGGCGGATTCTCGTCCGCAAACATCTTGTCGCTAACGGCAGAACAAGTAATCAGCTGGATATTCTGCGATACAAAGTGATAATAATCCCGCGAGCCTTTCTCTAAAAAACGCAAGGCCAGGCTGGCATCATGACGGCAATCATAGTCGCCTGCAATCTTGATCGGCTGGACAGAGGGATCAGGCAAAGCCGGCAGATAAGTGACAGTAGACGTGCTATTAGCCGAAACATTTTCTACCCAATAATCTTTTCTAAAAAAATTAAGAAACGCTTCCCAGGTATCAACTTTTACAAAAGTTTTATAATCACGATAAGTGCAACGGCCCTCTTCAGAGCCGGTATTGGATTGATAATAAGCATTAAAGTCCTTTGCCTTGCCGTAAACATCGTAGTTCTTGAATTCAACACTTTCCCAAGCATGACAAGCCTCGTGGACAAGGATAAAGGCCATGGTTTGGGCATGCGTAGTGAAAACATCCGGCAAATGACAAATATGAATAGTTGGCGGTGTTTTATAATATTCCATTTGAGCTCCATCACAATCAGGCGACTCGCCAGTGCAAAGGATTAGACCGGTGTATTTAGCCACCAGAGCATAATCTTCGTTTGATTTCTCCTCCAGCAGCCGCAATCCCCGCTTGACCTCGCTGCGGCAGGCATAATTACCCTCAATCTGCAGCTTGGGCAAAGCGGCGTTCTTGGATTGAGGTCGATAAGTTTCGGTTTTAACGGTATCATTAAGCCGCAGCAAAGAATTAAAGCCAAAGAATATAAATTGGAAGGCAACTAAGATTAAAAACAAACAAATAGCCTTCACAAGCCAACGCGCGCGCCTTGAGTTCCTGGGGAAGACTTTGTCCAACAAATATAAAAACGCAAAAAATCCGGCCACGCCCAAAATATGCTGCCACCAAGCAAAGGTCAAAATATAATCCTTAAGATTTTGGTAAAACATTTATCCGCAACTTAAATTAATAATTATCAAGCTCTGCCAACACTTCATTCCGCGACATCCAGGGCGGAGTCCACGGCGCATTGTATCCGGCATACGATATACTTCCTTGCGCTGCTACTTTATCACGAGTTAACGCCGCCAGCAATTTCTCTTGCATCTGCTTGACTCGCGCATCAGTGCGGTACCATGAAAACCGCTTGGCAGCATATTTCTTGGCCGGAATCATTACGATTTTTACCCTAGGGTCATTTGGCGTCGGCAAAGTCTCTATAGTATAACCACGAGGCATACCAAAGGAGACGGTCTGCGAGTTTCCTTTGGCCGTAGCCACGACAGGATCAGTCATAGCAATGCTTTCTGCTTTATTTTGCCCACCCTTTTGAGCAACCACGGGAGCAGTCATCGCAATGCTTTCTTTCTTTGTATTGCCGCCAAAAATATAGCCAGCTACAATCCGAAAGCCTTGGCTCAGCGCCTCTCCATAAGGCCCTTTAACCACAGTCTGCGCCACTAGATGCGCCGGATATTCCCGTATTTCATAACCCTTCATTTTCTTGATAACGGTATATTCCGCCTGCTCCACGTGCGAACCAAAATACCCCCAGATAGACCAAAGTCCAAAAATAACAACAAGGATAATAAAAAGAGTGTACATATTTTTTAATTAAATTTTATTGCCGCACAACTTCACATTATTTAATCAAATCAAACTTGTAATTATTCTTGTAGGCAATATTCTAATTTAAACTTGCGCCATGTTACCTCGGAGTCAAGCCTTATATTGTATTTCTTTATACACAATATGGGGCGGTATCCATATTTTACCATTTATAATCTAAAATAAACATAGAGTTTGCTTAAATTGATACTTTAAAAGCCGTCCCGAGGTACCTCGGGACGGCTTGTTTCTTTTATTCCTTAAATAACATCATTATCTTCATGATGGCCAGCCAATACACGCCTGGCGGCATTAGTCGCGTCTCCATAATACGCATCCTTGACTGCGGCCGCTTTGGCCAATGCTTTCTTAACATCCTTGCCCTGCCGGCCTGACATCGATTTGATCGCCGCCAGTCTGACATACTTGCCTTCATCTTCAGATAGCCTAATTAAAGCCTGATCGATATTCTTGCCCGGTCGGCCTGCCATAGCCTTGGCTGCCGCCCAACGAATGCTATCCAAAAATTCATCGGCATTACTCAACCCTTTGGTATCATTATTACCAAACTCACCTTCGTTCTTGCTGGCCGCAATCAGAGTCTTGTCTATCAAAGCACCGGGCCTGGTCCTCAGAGCGCCAAAGGCTCCCTGATGGCGGTTCCATCTTTTATCATAAGCACAATCAACCAACACCTGATCAACATCAAGGCCGGGCCGATTAGTCAGCGCGTCAATCGCATACATCAATACATCAAGCTCATCGTCCCAAACGCAGTCCATTAAGAACCCGGTCACCAGATGGCCCGGCCTATCGGCCAAAGCCTTAAAGATGGCCACGCACACTTCATGCCTGAGGCGCTTTGGATTACCAACTGTCAATTGCATCAAGGCAAGATCGATTAACCTGCCGGGTCTGGCGCCCAGCGCAACTATAGCTGATACGCGGATTGCCAGCGAGCTTTCCTTGGCGGCATTTATCAAGATCTGATCAACTTCAGGTCCGGTTCGTGAAAACAACATTTCGATAGCTAATTCACGATTTGCCGTCTTCGTCTCTGGATTAGAGACGATGGATACTAAGCACTCGGTTGATATATCGCTGACAGTCAACATCAAAGCCTCTTTGCTAAAAAATCCAGACTGGTATTTCTCGGCTAAATATTCAAACTTCTCAAACTCAGTCATCATCCTTACTCCCAATAATTGTTAAAATACTATATAACTTTGCTTCAGCACTAACATTAAACTGACAATATGTCAATAGCACGAGACGATACACAAAAGCCCTGCTCCAACGTGCATCGGAGCAGGGCTTTTAGAATTAAAATACTATCGCAAGCTGCGCATCAACCACATAAACATCGGCATAGCAACCTGTAAAGCCAGATAAGCAATCAAGAGCCAAACCCAGACATTAAGCCCCTTTTTAGCCGGCTTGGTCGCGTCCGGACCGCTGCCAAAAATAGGATTAGGCTCCTGAGGATGCTGTTGGGTATATAATTTATAAAAAATAATAGCCAGGATGCTCAAGGTGCCGTCGATAATGCCCACCGCTCCCAACAAACGAAAATACCCTTCGCCCAAGACGCTAACCGCATTAGTGACAAAAATGATCGGCAAAAACATCACAAAGACAACAAAGATAAAGAGAAAATTGGTGACAATAGTAGTATCCAAATATGACTGCCTGCCTAAGGCCTTAGACAAAATATCCATATGCAAAGACGCAAAAGCGATCACAAAAAAAGTCTGATAAACTTTCCAGACAGTGGCGGCCGCCAATACGTGCCAGATGCCAAAAAGCGAAGTCACAAAGCTAAGAACGATAATCATAAACATCATCGTAGAAAAAAAGGCCAATCGTTCAAAGGTATTAGTCCGTTCATCATCCCAGATAAAGCACAGGCAAACGAGCGAGTGCAGCATAACCATAAAAAGAGTCAGCAAGGCTTTGGCGGCTGTTTCGTTAAAGGTGCCGGCCAAGACAGTAACGACGGCTACTCCGGCAGCTCCTATCAAGGTCCCGATCAAGGTGTAAAGAAAGAATTTTTTAAATTGCGAAAGCGTGAGCATAACATTTTAAGGCTTGCGAGGCCCTGTTAATAATTAATAATTATTGTAAGTATTGTCAGTCCTTCTTTCAATAGCTAAAATAGAGAATTTGCCATCATCTAATTTTCGGTAAATAATCCTTAGCTTGCCCTTTCTGATTCGAAAAATATTGTCATTATTTTTTAGTTTCATTAAATCTAGTCCAACCAAAGAATTATTCTTAATTTTAAGAAGAATGAACTTTATTTGCTTCCTTTCTTTTAGAGAAAAGCTTCTTAAGGCCTTGGCCAGTTTATCCATATCCTTACAGCGCAGCCAAAAGCGCATCTAGATCGACTCCGCCTTTTTTGACTTTAGTAAAGTTCGCCGCCTCTTCCCAAGCATCACCAGAATCGATAGGCGAGATCTTAAACAGCGGCTTATTCTGCTTTAGAACTATGAATGACTTGCCAGCTTTGACGGCAGTAGCGTATTTTTCCATATTAATCCGCAACTCCTTAAGAGCAATGATATTTTCCATATTTTTATTAATTATAAAGATTAACAAAAGGTTAACAAAAGATAATCCAATTGTCAAATGCCCTCCTTAAGTGTTTTAGGGCCAGATCCCGAAACTTAAAATGCAAAACCTAACCCCAATAGTTTAAAATTAATTTATACGTTATCAATTATAGCCTTTATTATTCACCCCCGCAAACTATTAAGCAAAATAGCCTATTTTACATTTAAAAAGCCGCCCGATTAACAGGCGGCTGTGTTTTGTAACACCAATAGCAATTCATGTTTTACTGCCCGGATTATCTATGGGCAGCATATTTTTTTAAACAAGGTACCCTTCGATGTCTGTAATTCCAACATATAGACCCCGGCCGGCCAACCATCCGGCAATCTTATTTGTTGCCAGCCAGCGCCGGCAAATCCGCTCCAAAGAACATAGCTCCTGCCTAACATATCAGTAATTAACAATTTTGCTTCTTGGTCATTATCCAAATAATAATCAACGAGGCGCCCCTGCACCTTCCAATTGTAAGACCGATCGTTATCTCGCCTGATTCCGTCCGGCTTGGGCATATATTCCACCAAGATGCTTTTCCCAACGGTTTGATGCAAAATCGTATCCAAGATATCCTCGGGATTAAAAACGATTTGATAACTCAAGGCGGCTTGCACCCGGGCGATCATAACCACCGAATCCAAACTAAGCTTTCCTGAACCTGATTGATCCACATCGTCTTGCCCTAAATAAACAGAAAGCAGTCGAAAGATATTGGAATTATTTGCCAACAATTGACATTGTAAATTTCTAGGCAAAATAAAATACCACCCATAATCACTGTCAGCCATAGTCGCATATTCCACCTTTGCTCGATTACCGCCAATCATCTCTATTTTAACATTAAAAGGAAATGTCTCTGAGCCTCTGCATACATAGTCTCCCGCCAAATCATTATCGGGAGCAATATACAGATTAGAACCAGGATTATTTTCCAGAGTCACCCAAAAAACCAGTTTGGTAATATTAGTATAGCGTTCCGGAAAATACTCACAATCCACATCCACCGGAAATGACTCCCACCCAATATCGGACTTTGCCAAATGACAAATCTTTTTTCCGCTTTCGATATACTTATCACTAAAGTCCAATGGCAACACTGGGCCTTTCGACTTTATCGTCGCGCTATCCGGGCCTACATTACGATAACACAACACCGCAGTCTTTGGCGTCGCATCTACTGCCACGGTATCGGCCATCGGCTCCATGGCCGTCGGATACCACATGCTATGACCGCCGCTGATATGATAATTAGTATCCACTCCAAAAATGACCGAACTGATCGTCAAGCTGCCATGATGGCCAGGAACAAAGATGTGCTGATTGAACCCCAGCCTAGCCCTGCCCATAAACCAACCCAAAGACTTCTTCAAACCAGCCGACTCTGCATAGTTCCTGGCATAGCCGACAGTATCGGCGTAATACCAAGATTGATAAGTCGTCAAACGGCCTTCAAAGCTGTGCTTATCACGTCGAGTGACCCACAGAATATTCGAACTGGAACGTTCATTAACCGAATCGATATAACTCTGGGAAAAAACATCAAACGCCAACAACGAATCGAAAAACTTAAAATATAAGTCCATCCGGTTATAAAAAACCGTCTCTTGTCCAACGCTATGAATCCGATATATTGCCGTATCCAAACCACTGCTGCATAAATCAAACAATGGCGGGTCCCCATAGGGCACATCCATAGTCGCATTAAAATCCATACTCAAGACAATAGTATCTTGGAGCATAACATGGTCCGGCAACGGCTTGCCAAAGGCGTTCATCGCGCTCCAAACCAGCAAAAGCAAGCAAATTATCATAAACCCAAGTCCAAATCTTTTCATTTCTTCTCCTTTTCCAAAAATAAACAAAATTGTTAAATAGCAAAATATGCTATAAGCATTACACAAATACCGAAAAAAGTCAATAGCACAAAACAGGCGTTTTTCAAATAACTCAAGAAAAAAGCATATACTTTGGCTATAAAATAAAATCCTTAACGAAGCCTTGTATTGTGCATTTTACGCACGGCACAAGACTTGACCCCAATACAAAAGTTAAAACACCTGCCTTCGTTAGTAAACTAAGGTAAGGCAGGCAAGACCTTGCTCTATTACATTAACCGATTTTAATGAGCTGTATTATACTAAATTATGCTAATTTTTCCATGACTACAGTAGGGCCTTCTTGAGCCGTAACAACAAAGCCGGCATTCTCATACAAATTTTTGGCTTTGTTTTCACAAAATACCCTTAAAACCATCTTTTTCAAATGATGCTGACGCGCCCTTTTTTCAGCTAAAGCCAGCAAATAGAGACCGATACCTTGGCCCTGAAAACTTTTTTTCAGCTGCATGTTATGTAGATACAAGGCATCGTCTTTCACTTCAACATCAAAAAAACCGATCAACTGCCCCTGATATTCCAGCATAGTGATCTGCTCGGGCCTGATCTTGCTCATAAACGCTGCCTCATTCCACGAACCCCAATATTTGCTAACCATTTCTCCCATATTTTCCCGAGAAAGGTCGTGAACAAATTGTTTGTCAGCATCACTACAAGGACGCAATAGCAAACTGTCTACTAATTGTTGATTGATCATAATTTTGTCGCCATCCAGCAATAAGAATCCTGTAATGGGGTCAGGTCTTGCCTGCCTTGCCGTAGTTTACTAACGAAGGCAGGTATTTCAACATTAGATAAATAAGATTAAAAAACAAAAACACCCTAAAAATTCAAGGTGTTCTTGTATGGTGTCTTTCAACACCTTAATGCTCCCGGGGTGGGATTCGAACCCACGACCAATTGATTACACTTGTCCAATAGTTTCCCAAAGGGGTGGACTATATCATCACCCGCGACACTTGTCGCGGGGTAAGGCGCTTCCCAACCTGACCCCGTCAGGTAAGTACTCCCTTTCGGGATAGTCTCTGAACCTGCCTCCACCAAACTACGGCATACAAGCCTTCTAAACCAACATGATTTTAGCTTGCTTTGCAATCCGAAGCTTTAGCGAAGGATTGGCTGCTGATTACCATATTCGCCACTTGGCGACTTTAGGCTTCCAGTCCCACTCATACAAAAATACAAATGGGATTCCGATTGAGCGTCGGAACAATTCACCTTATTTTTCGACCTTGATTGCTCAAGGAAGCTGCGTTATGCCTTCGTGAATTTCTCGGTGACAATTGGCACACAATAAAATGCATTTATCCAGCTCTGCCCTCACCTTATCCCAGCTTCTGGTATAACCTTTTTCGGAAATTCCGAAATCCTTACCATCAGCACCGATATGGTGAAATTCTAGAGCCTTCAAACATTTATCGTAGCCACACACCGAGCATCGACTACCTTTATATTGCAGAGCCATCTGGCGGATTAATTTCCGTCTTTTGTCTACTGCTTTCTTCATGTAGTCGGCACGATCAGCATAGGTACGTTTTTCAATTTTTGCCATAAAGCAAAGATTTAAAACCGTGTTCACAGTCAACTGCGCTACCGCTGCGCTACCCGGGAATATAATCAGTTAACGATCCGAAAACTGTTAACTGAAAGAAAAGAACGAGGTCTATTACAACAAAAATGCCAGTCATAAACCGTAGATAACATTATATTATTTTCTGGCGAAAAGTCAAGGGTAAAAAAGAGCCGCCCCGAAGAGCGGCCATATTATTAGGAAAGACCTGCCAACAGACCTTTTGCCGACATCACATTAAACTGCAAAACACTCATTGCAATGGCATTGCCGAAGTCATCGTGGATGATAATCTGCCTGTCCAGAGGGACATTTTTGTCAATCGAGACAGTGGGACAGCAGCTGCCATTGATACAGGCAGTAAATACGATCTCTTCGGTTGGCGATTTTTCACTCAACATCTTTTCTCCAAATAATAATGATAATAATGAACTACTGGTGGATTATTACACCTTTTGAGGTATGTGTCAAGCTACACAAAAACAAGAGATGTCAGAACTCTTGTTTATATATATCCTATTTTCTAAACTTTTTCGATATAGCTCCCAGGCGAATTCAATATAGCAAAGATGCCGTTCATATTACCATTGGTATCACGTATAGACAGCGAACCGGACTTCCATTGATCCACTTTTCCCGAACGCTCTTTGCCATCGGAGAAAAACTTAACTTCATCACCGACCTCTATTCCGTTATTAACCAAAAACAAACGGTAGGGGTCGTCTTCTTTTGGGACTCTATTATTGGTTAAATCCCACTCGCCATAACCTTTCGTATCATAGATTTTCAATTCAGCATCCAAATCCGCTTTGGTCAGCCTTCGACTTTTAATATTTTCTGGAGCTGATATTTGGATTTCGTAGATTGAGGTAGCAGTCTTGATAAAATATTTGCCGCCGACTTGCGCAATACCTTGCACATTGCTTGTATTGCCTCCGTTGGTAAACTCTACCGGACTGCCAACCTTAACATCTCGCTTAAGTTCGCCTTTCAACTGATGGCCAACATCCAAAGCAGACGGTCCTTGGGCATGATTCTTGACTAGAGAAAGATGCTTTCCGGCAAATAAGCCAAGACTATTAGTAATCTGCTCGCTGTCATCAGGTTTCTTGGGCTGTGTAAATTTTTCAACAGGCATATACAATAATCGTAGATTAAACGGGTCCAGGATCCCTGCCTGCGCAGGGATAAATGCGAAATTCAACGGGTCCAGAATCCCGGACGAGTACTCCGGGATAAATGGCGAGAGACTAGTAGTCGATCAACTTCCGAATCCCCTCTTGCTTCTGAATCTTCTCCAGGGCTTTGGCTTCGATCTGGCGGATGCGTTCGCGGGTGACGTCGAATTCGGCGCCGACCTCTTCCAGGGTGTGGGCCACGCCGTCTACCAGGCCGAAGCGCATTTCCAAGATCTTCTGCTCGCGAGGGCTCAGCTTGCTGATTACCTCGCGCACATAGTCCTTGAGCAGCTGCAGAGCGGCCTCACGATCGGGCGTGACGGTCTTGACGTCCTCGATGAAGTCCTCCAGGGTCGAATCCTCGTCATCGTCGCCTACAGAGGTCTCGAGCGAAATGGTGTCTTGGCTAATCTTCAGCACATAGCGCACTTTCTCCAAATCCTCACCCATCTCGGCGGCGATTTCCTCCGGCAATGGCTCGCGACCCAAAATGGACACTAGCGACCGCTGAGCTTGTTTGCATTTATTAATAGTCTCCACCATATGTACCGGAATGCGGATAGTACGGCTCTGGTCAGCTAGCGACCTAGTGATAGCCTGGCGTATCCACCAAGTAGCATAGGTCGAGAATTTATAGCCTTTGCGATATTCAAATTTTTCGACGGCGCGGAACAAGCCGATGTTGCCCTCCTGGATGAGGTCCAGCAGTGACAGGCCCTTGGTGCCGGCAAATTTCTTGGCGATCGAGACTACTAGGCGCAGGTTGGCCTCGATGAGGCGGCGTTCGGCGCGCTTGTCGCCCTTTTCTTTGCGTTTGGCCAGTTCCACTTCTTCTTCGGTATTCAAGAGCGGCACTTTGCCGATCTCGCGCAGATACATCTGGATGGAGTCGGCGGACAGTTCGGAAATATCAAATTTGATGCGGTCTTTGTCTGTGCCCAACAGGTCGTCGATTTCGGCCTTCTTTTTCACATTCAAGGTAAAGTCCAGCAGGCCGGTGCCGTCTTCTACAATCTGGATGCTATTGCGCTGGAGGTCTTCCAAAAATAATTCGTAATCAAAAATATATTCTTCGACCTGCGGAAAAGCGGCCAGCAATTCGGTCTCGGTGACAAAGCCGCGAGTGCGGACTTTGGTTATCAGTTTTTTTAAATCTTCTTCGCCCGGCTTGACTAAAGGCAAGGCCACGCGAGGAACAAGCGGTTTCCTTTCGGCTTCCGGCTTGGCCTTGTGCCCGCCATGATTGTCATGATTATTATGATTGCTTTTGCTCGGTACCGGCAATTTGGCCGGTGGCTTGACCTGCTTTGTAACAGGCTTCTTATTTGCGGCCTGTTTGTTCGAAACGATTGCAGCCTTTTTGGGTACAACTAATTTAGCAGGCTTCTTGACTGCTACCGGTTTTTTAGCTTGCGCCTTTTTCGGTTCTGGCTTTAATTTTGCTTTGGCTTTTGGTTTTGCAATCATTTTTTTTGGCTGGTGATTAGGCTTGGCCGTGGCTTTCTTGTGAGCCGCCGGTTTGGCTGTTACTTTCTTAGCAGACTTAAACACAGCCTTGTGGGCCATCTTCGCGGAGGTCGCTTTTTTTGCTTGAGGCTTGGCCGGCTTCTTGGCCGGTTTAGCCTGTTTAGCTTTAGCCATAGAAAATATTAGAGAGTAATTAATCGTCTAAGTTCTTCGTTGAGGATAGCCAGCTCGCGCAAAAGGCTTTCTTGTTCTTCGGGCCGGCCGCTAACATCCGACTGCGAAATCAAACTGGATATTTCTCTGCGTCTTTTGTTCAAAAAGATGGTTTTCAGCTCGCGGGCGATCATCTTGATTTCCTGGTCTGCCCGGGCCGTATCATAGTTAAAAAACTCTTTTTCCGCAAGGATACTCAGCTTGTCTAGGACAGCTGCCTCTCTTTCTGACTCTCGACCGAGCAGCCACTCCTTGAATTTAGCGTAATCTAAAGCAAAAATTTCAAGACGGTCGCCTTGAGTATTCCTTGCTTCATTATAATAAATAATGAGCTTGCTGTAAAGGGCTTGATTAGCTATTCCTCCCAATTGGTCAGTATCGATATAATCGGAAATATACTTAACATAAGCATTAAACTTGAGAACCAAAGACAGTAGTCTTTCGGACAACACCTCTTCTCGGCTCAAAGGCTGATGCATACTCACGGGTGCGGCCGGCGCCTTGAGGCCTGTCTTCTGACTTGGCCGATTTATCTTGGCCAGCGCTTCGTTCAAAAAAGTTGTCTCCACATTCACAGCTAAGGCCAGCTTCTTGAGCCAATAATCCTTTTCTACCGGGCTTTCCAAACGGTCCAGCACTGGCAGAAACCTGGCCACAGCCTGCTTCTTGCCCTCTACCTTGCCCAAATCCAACCCTTTGATCGAACGGTCAAATAGGAACCCAGCCAAACTCTTGGCCTCCAGCAATGCCTGGCGCCAAGCGTCGATATTCTGGCGGATAGCATCGTCCGGATCCTTGCCTAGTGGCACTTCTACAATCTTGATATTCTTGCCCTGGCTGCGGCTGGGGTCGATGAACATCTTGAGCCGTCCCCAACGGTCGGCAGACTCCACCAACTGTTGCGAATCGGCCGCCATCATCTCGCCCGCCCGCTCCGCTGCCGCCTGCCCCGCCTGATCGGCATCCAAGGCCAAGACCACATTCTCAGTATAACGATTGAGCAAGGCAAATTGTTCCGGTCCCAGCGCGGTGCCCGAACTGGCCACCACATTCTTGAAGCCGAACTGATGCGCCGTAATACAATCCATCTGGCCCTCCACGATTACGGCTTCGCCGGCGGCATGGATAGCCGTCTTAGCCTTGTCCAAGCCGAAAAGCATCTTGGATTTATCATAGACAATGGTAGCGGGACTATTGATATACTTGCCCATCTTGTCGTCCCCGCCCGGCAACAGCCGCGCAGTAAAGGCAACGACCTGTCCACCCGCATCACAGATCGGGAACATCACTCGACGGCGGAAACGGTTGTAAAAACGGCTGCCGCCTTGGCCGCGGCTGACTAGCCCGGCTCCCTCGATCTCACGCTCGCTATAGCCTTTGCTTTTGAGATGATTAATCAGATCGTCCCACGAATCTGGGCTAAAGCCGATTTTCCAATCTTCGATTACCTCGTCGCTTAAGCCGCGCTTTTCCAGATAGTCGCGGGCGATAGATGAGTTGGGACCATCTTCCAACATGCGATGATAAAAATTAGCGGCCTCTTCCAGACAATCCAAGATACGCGTCTTGAAGCTGGATTCTTTTCGTGAGTATTGTTGCAGCTCGATACCCGCCTTGGGCGCCAATAAGCGCAAAGCCTCAGGGAAGGTCAGGCTTTCTTTTTCCATTACAAATTTAATGACATCGCCGCCCTTGCCGCAACCAAAACAATGCCAGATCTGCTTCTCGGCGCTAACCAGAAAAGACGGGCTTTTCTCATTATGAAAAGGGCAGAGCGCCTGAAAATTAGCGCCTGCCGGTTTTAGTTGTATATACTCTCTGAGCACCTCCACGATGTCCAAATGAGCTTTGATTTCCTCTGCGGGCAACATATGTAAAAGATAAAATATCAAAAATCAAATATCAAAGATGGATGAAATTTATACTTATGTCGTTGTAATTTGTTTTATTTAACTTCCAGTTATGTCATTCCCGCGAAGGCGGGAATCTAGTTCGTGATGCACTACCAATGATTAGATTCCCGCCTTCGCGGGAATGACACTGCTGTTTTTTTTAAAAAATTGTCCGTCCTGTCCTGAGCTTGTCGAAGGAAGGACTTGATATTTTTAATATTTGATTTTTAATTTTTGATCTTTAAAAGATCTGCCACCAAGCCTTCTTGGGTTTGGGTTGTAGGTGCCGATGGTCATCCAAGGACCCGTGGCCCATGGCCAGCTTGCGGCCAGCGTATTTGCCAATTGCCTCCGGCGTCTGCGGCTGATAGGCTGTCGGCATCGGCTTGGTCGATTCTGGCACCGAGGATACGGGAGCATCTACACCAGCCAATCCGGCTATATGAGCCAATTCGGCCGATACCAAATCGCCTTCATATTCAGCATTATGCATATGAGAACCTTCGTAGCTGGCCTGCTTATGGTCTATGTGCAAATCCAAAATCAGCAAACCGCCCTCTTCTTTGATATATAAATGGAAACGCGGATAATTAGCGCGCGCCAAAGACCGCATATAGCTATCCTTACCAGTCTTATGATCGGTCACAAAAAGATAGCCCGCGCGCTTAAGCAGCTGCGGATAGGACTCGACCAGATTAGCAGGATTAAGCTTTAGTTTCATGTTATATGTAAAAAGTAAAAGCTAAAATGTAAAAGTTATGGAGTCCGCCCTGGGCGGACATTAATTAATTCCGCTTTGCGGACAAAATACTTTTGTCCGCCAGCTGGCGGATTGAATTTTAACTTTTGAGTTATTCTAGTCTATTATATCCCAAATAATAGCGCAAGTAAAAGCGGACTGATTTTTGTGGCTAATCTTCGTTATTTATTGCCAAAACGCTCCGGAATTACTCCGGAGCGGTTTTTTTTGCCAAAGAGATTGCTTGCTGCATCTCTTGTTCAATATCTGTTAACAGCCTATGTCCCCAAGTATCAGGGAATTTAATACGGCCAATGTTTATATAGCATAACAAGCGATGATCATAATCATGCAAATCACTGATGATAGCGATAGCCTGTTCAAATGATGGTTCATCTCCCGCCAATATCAAGTCTTTGACCAGATTGATAAAAACCCGCAGTTTTAGCTTGAATTTAAGTGTTTTAGACGCTATCATCGCCGATTTATAACCATATTCCTTATACATCGCCTTAAAGGCCATTTTCATCCAGACATTTTCATCATCCAGCTGATCAAAGCCGTCCAAAACAGCGCAATCAATCGTTTCCCGGGCCAACTCCTTGCGCCTGGCATCCATATACTCTTTGACTGTAGTCATGCTACACCTTTCTTAATGAACAAATACCCATACACTTAAGCACTTTTTTGGCTAAGTGTAAAGGCAAATATATTTGACAAGCAGACAAAAAGTAGTAAGATGGCCTATTGTTCGTTTACAATCAAAAATAATTCTATCACATAAATAGTCGGAGGATTCATGTTCGATATCTTTAATTGGGGAAACACGGAGCCAAAGGTCAAAATGCCCAAAGCGGCAAAAATACCAAAGGTCAAGACCGTCAAACCTCTTAAACCGCCCAAAACAGCCGAGGATTTTAAGGTCTATATGCTAATATTAAGCATTATTTCGGCTATACTGGTGCCATATTACGCGGTCATCCTCTTCCACAAAGACGGGGCATCATTCTACTTTTATACTGCTGTTATTTTTAGCGTTTTCTTCTTCATAATTGCCGAAATTATGATGTATCTTATATACGATGACAAAAGGGCCATGGAGACAGAGGCCTGGAAAAAGATTATCGAAAGAGTCTGCTGGGACTGCCCCACACCCCTAGAGCGCGGCACCTTAATGCACAAGATGACAATAATCCAAGGCAGCTATAATGACAGCGGTTTTATCAGGCACACGCCGCCCTTTGCCCTGGTGCTCTATATTTTATTCGTTTGTATCTGCTTTAACTACATTCTGTTGGACTTTAAGCAGTTCGATGCCTGGTTCAAAAGCCCGACTAACATCATTCTTCTGGTGGTTATATTCGGCCTCTGGGCGACTCTAACGGTCAAGTTTATTAATGATCTATACAATTTAGTCAATAATAACCGCCGTATGGCCAGACTCGAGAGAATTTTCACTCAAAAAGGCGGCTAAACACCGCCTTTTTTATCCCCTTCGACAAGCTCAGGACAGGCCTTCGACAAGCTCAGGACAGGCTAAGATTAGCCAAAAATGTCTATAATCAGTAATAACTGGCTATATGCCTATAGGTATTGACAATAGTCAACCTTTGTGCTATAATTGGATGACTTAATTAGATTTTAATGGCTTTGCCTCTGGCACGGCCTTTAGTATTAAGTACCTGCCATAATGGCAGAAATTGATTAAATATTACATCGATCTTTACAATCATAATACAGGAGTTGAAATGAATACACCCGATATTGTTCATGGGTTAAAGCCAGTAGTCTTTGGCAAAATTCTAAAACTGGAAGAAGTTGAGAATATCCTCGGCAAAGACCACGTTATCAGCCTTGATGAATCTATCAATGCCTGGGCCAGAGTCACTAATCTTTCTACCATCGACGGTCCGCCGATTGTCAGGTACTTCAAAGGCGTCGTCAAAGGATGCGCCAGAGAGAACAACCGCAAACGCAATCCGGCTAATTGGCATCTCATTTATCTGCCAGGCATCAGCCTGGTCGAGATGATGAAAGTTTTCAGGACAGGCCCCGCAGTCTCCATCCCCTCTTTTACCGGACCATCCACTTGGATCTCCAAAAAGAGCGAAGCCTATTGGGCCAACCAGAAGATTGCCGCCGGCTACTATCTCATCAATCTGATGCCTTGCTACCCCGGAGCAACACCCGAGGAAAGGAACGTATTGTTCGGTGACCAAGCCAGCACTAAACTGGCACCTGCTACCGCCGCTCAATTCGTCTGCGCCATCTTCACCAGAATATTGGTCTCACCGGAAAAAGCACGCCAGCATAGGCCCGACTATTACCATATCTCGACCGAAGTAGCTGCCAAAGGCAGATACGTAGCGGCTGGTAATTACCGCACCAACAACGGGCTGGACATCAATGGCGTCCTGAATATCGATCCGACCGCGGATCAAAACGTAATCCACGGTACAGCAACTGTACGCATTTTCAATTTATAATCAAAAGCCCCCGGCATCAAGTCGGAGGGCTTTTTCTTTTGCTATTTTTATACTCGTATTAAAAGGCGCAGAGCTTCTTGGCCGGTCCTATCAACTTTTTCTGGATCATTTCTGTAATCTGATAAGCGTCATAAAACGGCGTCTTCTCGATCTTGCCTTTTTCATCTTTCCTATCGGCCTTGTCTTTGGGCCAGAGCTTGCTTTCGGCCACCGCCTTCTGCAGATAGCTGAAGCCGATGCCTGCCGCATCAGTAATATCCGCCAGAAAGATATTGCCCAGGTATTCATCCTTGCCCATCTTTTCTAATACCTCATCTTGGGACAGGCCGGAGATTTTGATCAGTTTATTCAATCTGAAGGCCACAGGCAACGATGAAGTGCCGATGGACTGTTTCTTGAATTTGGCAAAAAACTCTTCTTTGTCCTGGCCGGTGACCGCCAAGAATCTGTTGACATCGACATTGCCTTCCAAGATTTGGTTCGTCACATAATGATTCATGGCATCAATCGTCTTGTCGAAGTCATAATAGGTTTCGCCGGCCTTCCTGATACCTTGGTAGCGCTCTTGCAGATTGGCGCGGCTGATATGCAGCACTTTGACCGCCAGCGCCTGCGACAGCACCGACCGTTCATCATGGGAGCACAGCCCCTCCGCCGAATCAGGCATCTGTTGCGGTTTGCGGTTGATATGCAGCTTGGTATCGACGCCGCTGTATTTGAGATCGGACATCGTGCCGTCGTGCGCTTTGCCCGAGGTCAGGATATCGCCGTCTTCCATGCCCAGGATTTCCGCTACCAGCAGCTGGGTCTCTTGTTCGGTGTTGCGGTCCTCAAAATTGTCATCGACGATATCATAGACATCGCAATATTCTTTCTGCTTGTAATCCTGCTTGCGCAAGATCCTGCCCAATCTCTGGGCAGCCAAGACTCGGGACAAGGTCGGGCGCAGATTGATCAGCACGCTGGCCTTGTCATTGTCCCAGCCCTCCTTGAGCGTATCGACGAAAGTCAAAAAATCTATTTCGCCATTGGAATATTTCTTGTACATCTCTTCGCGTTCTTCCGGCTTCATATCGCCATCGATAGCCTGGGCCCGTACATTCCTTTCTTTGCCGTCTTTGGGGTCGATGATGATCTGCTTGGCCAGTTCCTCAGCCACCTTCCAGGCATGGGCGCAGGAGCGGCCGTCTTCGTTCTTGGGCACGCAGGAGATCAAGCCTTGCTTGCCCTTCATAATGCAGTCCATAGCGATATTGATAGCGATTTTGTTGCGTTCCGGGTCATCCAAGGCAGCCAAGTCTTCTTCGCTATAATCGCCCTTGCCGCCGGTCTTCAGTTTGACCTTGAATTTGGAATCGATCACGAACATGCGCGGATCGGCCACCAGATTCTTCTCGACGGCATCCAATAGCGACAATTCATGGATCTTTTCACCGAAGATTGATTTGACTGATCGGCCATCGGTAAACAAAGGCGAGGCGGTAAAGCCGATCTTAAGCGCTTTGCCGGCGATTCTGGGCAGATTATTGCCTATCTTGTTGCCTAGGGCCCGGTGCGCTTCGTCGGAAATGATGGCGCCGAAATGATCGCTCATCAACATGTCGTAGGCTTCTTTGTACTCCTCTTTGCCGTCGTCTTCGTAGCCGCGGATGATGGCGTTCAATGATGCATAGGTCATCACTACCACGTCCCCGCTCATATCCTTGCTCTTGTCAAAATATTTGGTGGCTCTGATGTTCGGAGCGAATTGCGCAAAACCCTTTTTGCCTTTGCCCTCATTCGCCTCCCTGTCGCCCACGATCTGATTGCACAGGTCGGCCGACGGCGCCAAGACCAAGGTCTTGATGCCGGATTCGGACGGCTGGTCATATGGCTCTTCTTCTTTTTTATTAATCAAGTTCTTGACGAATTCGACAAAGACAACTGTCTTGCCGGTGCTGGTGGCCGACTCGATATAGCCGGTCCGCTCACCCTTGTCGATATGGTTTATCAGGTCGGTGATCATATCTACCTGGTGGGCATAGAGGCTGCTCTCTTCCGGATTCATGGCTTGCAGCGCCGTCATCAAGTTATATTTGATCTGGCAGTATTGCTCATCCTCCAAAAAGTCCTCGAGCTTTTCTTGGCCGGACTTGCGCAAGGAGCGCAAGATCTCCAGATAGACCGGATACTGCTCCGGAAATTCCTCCACCAGTTCCCTGGGGGTTTTGTGATGGCTTTTTACGAAGTCCTTTTTCTCGACCAGGTCTTCGCCCCAATCCTTGTTGACCGCTTTGGTTTGATGATACAATTCGGCCGGGCTTTTTTCACGATTCATATATTGGTTGATTATTTCTATCTATAATACTATCAAAGGCTGGAAAATAAGGAAAGACCTGCTTGCTGCTGCACAAAAAAGCAAAAAGAGCCCGGCTCTGCCAGGCTCTTTTTGCTTTAAATATTTCTAATCGTCATCATCTTCGTCATCATCATCCTCGTCGTCTTCTTCAAAATCGTCCTCGTCAAAGTCTTCATCCTCATCACCGCCTCCGCCGTTATTGCCTTCCGCTTCCAGGAAATAACCGTCTGGCCGGTTGTAGCCGCCGACCTTGCCCTCTACATGCGTGACCTTGAACTTGATATCCAAGTCGTTGTTGTGCGGGCCCTGAATAATGATGCGGATGTTGCAGGCGGCGGCATAGTCTTGCAGGTATTCCTCCATCTCGATCTCGATCTGCTCCCGGTGCTTGGTAATATAGCGGTTATTAGCCTCGATGTTGTCCACCACCAGGATGCGGTTGTGGCGGTCGTCATAGCCGATAAAGCACCAAGCGGCAGCCACCGGCAACCCACTGCGCTCATCGGTCAGCACCACGTTCTGCATGCCCAAATCGGTGACATAGTCACTGATGGGCGACTCCGCTCCTTGGATGGTGCTGTCGATGCGGATGCAACAGTTGGTATAATTACCCAGATAGAGGTCATTGTCCGGATTGCGGCCGGCCACCGCCACGCTCATCGGCACGCCCTCCAGCTCGTCCCTGTTGCCATAGTGGTCAAAGACACTGGCTATATCATTGTTGTCATCCGTCAGATGATCCCAATCTTCCGCTAACGGTTCGTTGATTTCTTGGATCAAGGCTTCGGCCCGGTCGTCTGACAAACACTGCGCCAAGGTCTCGCGCAAAACCTGCTCGAAGCTGTCTATCAGCCCGTAGGCGGTCTGATATTGATCTTTGAAACGGTTGCGCATGAGCTCGATCTTCATTTTAGCCTCGTTGATATCCTCTTGATTATCCAGGGCCGTTAATTCTTTCTCTTGCCCGGCCAGATCCTTGTGCGTCTTGGCGCTGTCGTCCAAGGCGGCCTTGACGCGGCCCATCTCGCTGGCCAATTTCTCCCACAGGCTGGCGCCCTTACTCTCGGCAGCTCGCTTGCGCAAGGCCTCTAGCCCTTTGTTGATGCCAGTGATCTTGTTGCGGCTCTTGTCATCGCGTTCCGCTTCCGGCTTGGCCAGTTCGGCCTGGACCAAGGCCTCTTGGGCCGCAATCTTGTCCTGCAACGCTTGCTTGTCGGCGCTAGCGCCCATGGTCTTGGACAAGACATCCTTGTATTGCGAGGCTACCTTTTTGACCGTTAGCAGATATTTGGCCACGCTCGCATCGATACGCTGGAGCGGGCCATGCAACTGGTCAGCGAAGCTCAGGTCGCTCTCCTTGCCCAGAGTAAACTCCCGCTTCTCGCGGTAGTCCAGCCAAGTATCCATATCGACGCCCGTCTCTTGGCAAGCGGCCACTATCTCCTTGTTACGGCTATAGCTATGCAATTTCTGTTGCATCAAGATGCGGAAATCGGCCGAATCGGGATCCAGCTCAGGCTGGGCCGCCATGATTTCCTGCTTGTATTTGTAAAGGGTGGAAATATTATTTTTGGACCGCTGGTCAAAGGTCGGGAATTTAGTCAGCATCAGGGCCGCGTAGCGCGGATTGACGGCCAAGGCGTCGCCCAAGAAAGGATTCTGGTCCAGGATGGCTAGGAACTTCTTGCGGTCGCCCTTGTGCTTGAGCAAAGTCACCAGCAGCGACGGTGATTTGCGCGCCTGAGTGATAATCTCCGGATTACGCTGCTCTACCTGGTCGATAAAGGCGGCAAAATGGCTATAGCAATTTTCGTAGAACTGGCTGGGCGGCAAAGTGACTAGAAACGACGACGTAATAGTCTCCACCTGGTCGAACTGGCGCTGCTTGATCTGTTCATTAATGCCTGCAAAGATGGCCTTCTGCATCTCCGGCGTCTGCAGGATCTCCCGGCCCAGATGGAACTGATCGACTATCTTGAGCGACTCCTCTGCCTTGCCTCTGGCCAATTCGTTCTTGAGGTCATTGACGATGATAGTCCGGATATCAGGCCGCTCCATCATCTTCTTGATCGGCTCCGCCGACTGACGACTGAAGTAGCCGCTATCGGACAACGCGCTGACCGCCGCTACGAAGCCGCCCTTGGCCACGGCGTCTGCCAAGACCTGATCGATGACCTCCTGCCTGTTCTCTTCTGATAGATTGAACTTATTGGCTATATCACCCGCCGTACTCCCGTCGCCATTGCGCAATGCTTCCATGGCACCAGCCATCGAGCCTTTGGCTAGGACGGCTTTGACTCGTTCGTTGGTGATCTCTAGAGAGCCTTCGTATTTGTTTCCAAATACGCTGCCATAATGACCACGTCGTTGGCCTTGGTTAAAGTCAGACATCTCATCAGCCAAATCTTTACCGAATAATTCTATCAATTGCTCATCAGTCAACTCGAAGCCATCTGCCATGTTGCTATAACGACTACATAACTGACGCAACTTCGACTCTGCTTCGCTTTTGCGGTATGAATAGGAGCTGGTATCGTATTGCGTGGTTTGATTAAAAGCAGCCGTCAACCTATTGCCAAGCTCCTTTTCTACCATCGCCTGCGCCTCCGCCTGGTCATCCAATCTGGCTAACACCTGTCGCATCAACTGCCAATTATAGAAATTATCCGCCTTGATATTATTGACGCAAAAGTCCTTAAGCGCCTTCTGCGCTTGCTCGTGGCTGACTGCAAAGAGTTCTACGGCTTGGTCGAATTTGTCCATCGTCTTGCTATCAAACAACAAACCATACAACCCATCAGAAATTACGTCCGCCACCTCATCCTGGCTCAAGCCGATAATACGCCGCGTGTCTGCGGCTATATCCAGTTTGCCATTATAGATAGCATATTTAAAAACACTGCATGAATATTCTCGAAATCTCTGAACATTAAACCAATCGCTAAATTCAGGAAAAGTGCTATAGCCTGGCTTTATTTCCATTTTAGCTTCTTCGGCTTCTTCTTCCTTGGACTTCATTCTCACCATTTCTATGCGTGTTTTCTTTTTCTTCTTAGTCTCATCCGGCACCATCTCGTGGATATATTCAACCGGAAAAACGCCTTCCAGATTTTTGAGATATTTGAAACGTTCTACTTTCTCTCCGGTCTCCTCAGACATGCCCCGCAATTGCATTATCATCGGCTGATGCATGGTCGGGTCGGCGCGTAATTCGGCCTTGCTCTGCTCGGTCAACAGGCTATAGGCCTTGCCGGCAATTCGGGCCTGATCATTATCCCCGCCCGGACCTCCAAATAGGCGCGTACGATAGGCCAGCTTGACATTGGCCTGCACTTCCGGCAACTGGAACATCTCATCCAAACCGAAAGTCTCATGCAGATCAGCCAACTTATCAACGTCATTAGGCGTGTTGAACTGCTGCACGATCTCCCGCACGAATTGCAGATCCTGCTCGGTCAGCAAATCCGGGCCAACGCCGTCGTTCTTCAGAATCTCACCGGCCGCCACCAGATAATCATCCGGCCGCTTGTCATGCGCCAGCCTGCCCTCTACCGCGCCCTTGCGCAAGAAGGCCAAAGCCTTGTCCTTGATAGTCAATAAGGTCTCCTCATCCAACTTCTTATTCTCTTCCGGCATTGACTTCATCAGACGCTGCCTGATCTGCTCATGCTCACCGCTGAAGATGCGCGCGTCTTGGTCCAGGCCATTCACCAGCCCCTGATGCAAGGCTTGCTCTTTCTCCCCTTCCGCAAACTCTATACCGCGCCAGAAATATCTATTCGTATCATCAAATGCCTCCAGGCCGCCTAAGCTTAGTTGTTCCAACATCATCTTCTTGGCCTGTGACTTATACTGTTCCCTTTCAAACATCATTTTCTTTTCGTCCGAATAACTGTTCGGATTCGCCTTTTCATTGGTGCGGAAGTTGTCCATAATCTCCTTGACATCCTGGACCTGGCCGCGCTGGAAGGCCGACAACAGCTTGTTTTCGGCAATGGCCTTGATTTCTTCTTGAGACAGGCGGCCTTCTGCGATCCTAAATGCGTCTTTATAATCTGCGCTGACCATCACCTTGCGCGTCACTATCTCCTTGGCCACCATCTTCTTCTCGTCTGTGGTCAAGAATTTCAACAGTCTGGCGCCATTATCCTGATTGATAGCCGCTGCTATTATCGGGCCTTTGTAATCTTCGTCATCATCCTTAATGCCGCCATTACGATCCATGAACTCAATTATCGGCTCCAAGGGCGATCCCAGCTCCAGATTCCGCCTCAAGGCCGCCAGGGCAGCCTGTCTAGTCTCGGCGTCTGCCAAGGCGTCCTCGGGCAAACCGAAAAAGGCGACCAGCTCGCTGATGTGTTCGGCGATATTGCCGCCTTTGCCGCCATAAGTATCGCTCAAGGCTCCGCTACGCAGATATTTCTCGCGGATAAATTGCTTGACCTTGTCCTGATTCTCCGGATTGGCAATCGTTTGTTCGGAGATCTCGGCCCACCCACAGAACTGCTTCAACAGCGCTACTCGACGATTGGTAAACTCCTCAAAATTTTTATTTAAAACTTCTTTGCCCAGCTCCTTGGCTTCTTCCGGCTTGGTCCAGCCGATCTGGGGCAGCATGTTTATGGCATTCAAGTCATCAAAGCCATTATAGACAAACTTTTCAGCCAAGGGGCGTAATTCTTCTTTGGTAAATTTGAAAGTATTTATAAAATCTCCCACTCGATTATTGGCGCCGGTCCGCAAGGCCGCCTGCGCCTCGTCGCGAGGCTTGTCCCACCACTTGATGCCGTTATTCACCTTGCGCTTGGCATCCCAAATAGCCTTACGCTCATCGTCACTAACATGCACATTCGGCAGCTCCGCCTTGACCTGATACAGATTCACGAAATCATCATGATGGTCGTCCGTGCCGACCTGGGCCAGCTCGCAGCAATAGCCGATCGCCTCGGCCCTGACTTCCGGATCATTGATCAACTCGGCCTGCGGGCGGGCGATGATATCGGCAAAGACCGACTCCTTGAGCCCCAAGCGCAAGCTCTTGAGCAGCTGCTCTTTGGCCGGTAAACGGGGCTGTTCGACTGTCTCTGCCTTTGGCTTATTTTCTGGCACCGGCATCTGTGGCATTTCGGACGGCTTCATACGTTAGGATTAAATATTATCTAGTAATTTTACATCCTTCGAGATACTGACGCAAGCAAAATAAAAACGGCAAGCTTATTGTAAGCATGCCGTTATCAGATACATCGATTATGTATGAAATATTATTTAAATAGACGAAACTTTTTGCTAACGCGCATTATCATTCCCCGCTCATAAAGCTTGGTTGCTCCCTTGGGCAACAGCTTGCTTTCGCTGTCATTCTCGGAAGTAGCAGCTGCCGCGCTGGCTAACTCCGGCTTGCCCCAGACCTTGGTCGAATCAATCATCATCCGAGCAAACCAAACAATATCACCTTCACGATGAGTAGTAGTATCAACTGCAATCTGGTAACTGCAATCGCCTATACCCATGGGTTTGATGCTAATTATATAATAGCTGGACCCGAAATAATAACAGACACTCGCCGCAAATAAGATAATCACTACAGTGATAATCGAAGTTTTCATTAATTCCCCCCTCTGTATTAATTAAAATGTACGATAGAACTTTTCTATTCAATCATATTCTACCCAGTATTACAAGCCTTTATACCCCTGCTCAATTAAGGCGATTCGGCTTTGTTCGCTGCAGTAAACCAGCTTACTGCAGCGAACAAATACCATAAACAATTTTCATACTTCCTGCTAACCATGTATTCCTTGGAGCAGTATACTAGTATACTGCTCCAAGGATAATAATTTGGCAAAAAGAAAAAGTGCTCCGATTGGCTCGGAACACTTTGAACAAGAGTATTCTTGCATTAGTTTATTTTTTATCAAGTAATTTTTTGACCCACCTAATAATGTCATTAGGAGACTCCCAAACCAAGTCGCAACCAGCCGACAATTGCTGATGCCGATACTCGGAGTGATAAGAAGACGCAACCATCGGCCCCCTAAACCCCTTGCGCCGAATATGCTCAGTTAATTGCAATGTATCCGGCTCTAATTCTTCCAAACAAGAATCCATTACGATTATATCAGCATCCTGATGGCTGGCAAACTTCTCGTAGCCCTGGCGCACTGTATAAGCACTAATGATTTCAGCCTGATTAGCAAAGGAATCGACAAAATTTTTGTGCAAGGCTCTGACATCTTCTATCAGTAATATTTTTTTCATTTAACCCTCGATTAATAAAAGAACTGTACACATTATTTAGACACAGCCGCGCTAAATGTCAATGTCGGTAATAAATACAGCCTTCCTATTGAGGTCGGCTGTAGTCTTGGCTAAAAGTAATTACTACCTTTGCGCTATGCTATCGATAATCACCCATCGATAATAGGTTGGAATAGCCGAGCCCATCGGATTTTCAAAATTGATAACAGTATCTGACGTGTAGACCATCCCAAAAGTACTTAATCTCCAGACCATATCAGTTTCAAGTATTGATGTAGGTTTGCTTGCTTCCAGCAAAATCTTGTCGCCGACCAGCATATGATTGGTCAGCTTGTCAGCTATAGGCAGGATGATGATGCTGCCATTGTTGACAGCCTTCAGGCGGACATTCAAGTCGACCTTGTCTTTCTTTTCAGTAGAACAAGCCGACAAGATAACCAACGTGCATAAGCAGAAAAATACGAAAAGCTTTTTCATTAAAACTCCGTAAATGTGGTAAATAAATGATTTCACTATGATAATGAAATGAACGATTAATTGCCTCAGTTCGCTAGCACTGCTAACGATCTAGGGTAATTGCCCAAACAGATTTGATTCTGTTTGGGCAGTTGCGACTTGACATGCGTCAATTCGGGTAAACCCGCCTCGACTTATGTCAATTCGGGCAAGCCCACCCTGACTTGCGTCAATTCGGGTAAACCCGCCTCGACAGACGTCAATTCGGGCAAGCTATTGCGGGGGCTGGTCCATGATATAGAGCCTGTCAGCTAGGACATGCTCGGTCAGTTTCTGGAAAATTTCGGCTGAAGTACCGTTAATCAGGTCATGCTTGGCGGTTGCCAAGTTGAACATATTGAGCTCGGCAGTGTTATCGCTATAGAAATAGAAATAAGTTCTGGTGTCCATATTATTATGGACATAATAATTCGTGACACTTTCGGTATCAAAGAAATAGGCTCCAGCAATTACCAAGTTCGGGACGATTCTCCCGTTTCCATCCTGATAATATTCTTTCTCGTTATAGACTTCCACTCCAGGGATAGCTTCCAACAATGATATCCAGGACTGCCTGGCAGTTTCATTAACCGCAGCCAATCTGGCAGCAAGATGGAATAGATATTCCATCACATGTTTCATTTGTTCCAATAATTCCATTCGATACTCCACAATAATGATAAAAAGGACATGACTTATCTAAGACTGTAATCCTTGATTGCAGGCTTGGAAAAGTGCAGATGGATTATCCATCTGCGGTTTTCATAACTACTGCTCTATTCAAGCGGCCTTATTGACGATGTACGTCGCAATACGCAGAGTCGCCATCTTGGCATACTCGTCAAAAGGCACGGGGTTGGCTCCGTCCAACAACAAATTTTTCATCTTACCGAAAACTTTGTAGACTTGTACTGCTTTTAAATACTCGTCTTCGCTCAGCTCTATGCCTTGGATAGTGCGTTCCACTAAATGCAGCGGATAATTTATCCTTGACTGCCCGTATCAATGCTTTCTTGCTCAATCAAATCTCCTGTAGTTATGGATTATAAATATACCTATTAAGGCCCTATTATAGCACGTCTGACATAATTTGTCAATATAATACTACATATATGCCTAAAATTAGCCATTTTATTACGTTTAGGTATGTCATTCCCGCGGAGGCGGGAATCTTTATTGCCAATTAGCACCAAGATTAATTATCCCGCCATGAAGGCGGGATTATGCGATCTGCCATTCCAAGAGTACTTGGAACCTTGAACAGTAGTGGCATTAGCCGGGATTATACGGTCTGCCATTCCAAGAGTACTTGGAACCTTGGCAGCTTGCGTATAAAAAAGCCCGATTTACTCGGGCTTATAGGTCAATCTTCGCCATTTCTGGCGGGATGTTTCGTCTTGCGGGTATAAGTACCGCCCTTCTTGGCTGGTTCTACCCTGGTCCCCGGCACGGTGCCGATCAGCTCGCGAGCGAGCCTTTTGACCTTGGTGGCCTGGTCCTGGACACTGTACTTAACCTTGATAATCTCTTTCTTGCCTCTACCCATCGTAAACTCCGAAAATTAATGAACAAAATTTATCTCAAGGCTCTATGCAAGATAAAGCGTTGGGATAAATGCGGATGGATGGTCCATCCGCAAGAAGTAGGGAACGATTACTATAAGTAATCGATGACAACCCACTGTTGCCAAAGACTGTCGTACCTTATGACGACTTTGCCATTTGGCTTGAAAGGCAAGCTCATGCTCACCTCGGCCACCCATCCGCCGGACGGGTGCTGGTCGGTAGCCCGACAATGGTAGATAAGGCCGAGCGTCGGCATCATCCTGTCCATCGCGTCTACCATCTGGCCGGTCACTAATTGTACCGGCGCTGGTGTTAAGTCCATCTTAACTCCTTGATTGGTGGAACAAACATGATTAAAATCCTGAGCGTAGTCGAAGGACTTATCTCAAGCTCCCATTCGACTGCGCTCATGGCAGGCAAAATCGGAGACTAGGATAAATGCGGATGGATTGCCCATCCGCAAAAGTTATTAAGCTCTAATAATCACTATCGTCTAGAACAATTAAATGCTCTTCGTCATAATAATTATCTGCGCACTCGATATATTTTAATATATAGCGAGAGTTGCTTGGCACGTTTTCAATACGTACATCCGCACCATTGGCCGATGGCCAAGCATGGTAAGGATGCGATTTTAAGACAGCTATCAGATCGCTGTCTTCGGGGTCAAGCTCAAAAAGATTAACATCTTTTAAGCCCTTTCGTTTAGCAATTTCCATTGAAAAAGTCACTGTGCTATTCTCACCGTATGGGCTTTTGCCCTGCAGAACGCGTCTGTTGACTACAACTTCGACTATATCCTGATTCTGTGAATCAGTGCTTGCAGATATTCCTGTGTCCATGAAAGTTATCCTTGTTGGTGATAAAAACTTTTTATCTACCACCCAACAATTGACTATAGACCGGACTAATCACACAAGCGCCAGTATTCAGCCACCGGGTCGAAATGCATCTTGGCGATGCGGAAGGTTTCGAAAGGCATCAGGTAATCATTGCTCAGCTTGATCAGCCAGGTGTCTGGCCGAAGCTGTTTGATCGGTTTGCAATAACTGACGGTAGTGCCGTAGTTGGCCACCGCCATCAGGCGATTGGCAACCACTTTCGGCTCATAGACACGATAGAAGATTTCATAATCGATACGGGTATCAGGCAACGCCAGATCGCGGACGTCCGTCTCTGCTCTGCCATCGGCATCTTCACGCAATGGCACGCGAGCGGCAAGTTCCAGCTCGATGCGGCGGTAATTTTCGACCATCTCCCAGGCCTCATCCTTGGCATCTTCAATAGCCTCGGTTTGGTCGAGATAGGCTTTTTCGATTTCTAAAAGTTTCTTGATTTCGTTAACGACCACGGCGTCCATCCCCGCGACTTCTCTGCCGTCCATTGCGATACAATGGACTTTGTAGCGGAATACGTCATGGTGATAGCAATACCTAGAAGGCATAGTAACCAACGGCACGCATCTCGCTGCCGCCTCGGTAACCGTACCCAGGCAAGCGATGACAGTAGTCGAAGTATAGTCTTCGTAAAAACAATCGGGAGCCGGAGAGCTGCCTATAACCTCGATGGCGAAAAAATATTGCTGTTCTATCATTAAACTCCTTGTTTTCAATGAACATACTTATCTCAAGTGACAATCAATGATTATCAATTGGGATAAAGTGCGGATGGATGGTCCATCCGCATGATCAGCCGAAGCTGATAGGGTCATGGGGAATATTAGCCCTTGGCAGGGACAAATACCTTCCCATCTATAATCCAGCCGGTTTCGGTCAGCGGAATAATCCACCAACTACAGCTGGCATGCCAATAATATTCCTGCCCGCCGGTATAGTAGGCTACAGCCAAGATGACGCGGATACCATCGCCTCTTTGCAATGCCTCTAATAGTTCCTGGGCTGTACTGGTCCGACTGATACTGAATTGATGGCGACTTCCTTGATATCGAACATTATCAGCCAATGCCAGAAACATACTGGAATTGTGGCGTTCGTGACCTTTGGCTTCTTTGGCCGACAACAGCGGCGAGCTGGTCTTGCCTTTCAAGAAGTCCTGCACAAAAGCCAGGCTCACCTTGTCGCTTGATGACTTTTCGTTGTCATTATCATAATGACACATATACAATTTGACCGGCTCTATAGCCTTGGTAGTCGCTTCCATAGCCAACTCCTTTAATAAGTTTATAAAGTTCGTAAAGTTTTTAAAGTTTATAAAGCATGCCCGCCCATAACTATGTACTCATAGTGACGGAGGGTTAGTGGAATTATTCCATTTACTTTTTAACTTTTCTAAGTCCGCTACTACTCCAGTAACGACCTTGGAAAAGTGCGGATGGATGGTCCATCCGCAAGTTGTCCTGTTTAGACATTATACAGGGCGGGCCAAAGCAACATACCAATGTCTGTTTTTGCTTTAGCCATAGCACCATCTACACCAGTTTCGCCGCCTGCTGGCGGCTTCACGGTATACAACGATACTTACTTTATAATTGAGTATATATTACTGCTCCCCAGCAGATTTATTGCCTGTTAAGATTCCGGCTTATCCTTGAATGGGATAGTCCTCTTGCCATTTCTGGTGTTGAGTTCGATCCCTGCCGGATTCAAGTTGGTGATAGTGACCAAGGCACTGCCCTCACGGCGTTCATAGCTGTGGTCCTCAAATACCTGCTTGGCTTGCAGATCCTGGTGACCCATCACATAAACTTCGTAGCGGACCTGAGCATCGGAGATGAAGTGGTCAATCTGTACCTCCAGGACAAAGGCCGCAAGGCCCAAGCCGGTCGGGATCGATTTCTGCTTGACGTTGGGACGATTATAGGGAACCTCCTGAGGCATGCCTGACGGCAAACTCATTGGCTGATCTCCATAATAAGGGCGCATCTGGGGCTGACGCTCCCAGGATTTCTCCAGGTCAGTCATCATGCGTCCTATCTCCTGCTCTACCTTGACGGCAAAGGCGGCGTGTTCGTCGGCGGATAATAGTTGAGTCTGCGGCTTGGTAATAGCCGCAAAGCTGAACTCTGTCCAACGTTTGCCATCCTTGCCATTCAACAACTCGATTTTGAATTTGAGTTGGTCGGCTTCCTGCCTGGTTTCGATGCGGCCGATGCCATGGATATCCAAATCCCAACGATCCTTCCTCTCGTCATAGCGGTCGCGGTAGCACCATTCCTGGGTTTTCCGTTCGCCATGGCAGATCATGATCGCTTGACTGAAATAACCGATGCCACCGGAATTTCCCCACTCTGATCTGCCGGATTTGCATACGACAGCGTCAGGATCGATTACCTTCAGACTGCCTATCGATTTCTCATCCATGAGGTCTAATAAGCTGTCGCGGGTCAATTGGGAAATTTGGCTTCCGCCCAACATCTGGTCCAGTTCGGCTCCGTTCTTCTCACGCTGGGCCTGTTTGGCCTTGAGCTCTTCCGCCGCCTTGGCTCTTGTCTCTGCTTCCTTCAGCTCTGCCATCGCTTGCTTAACCGCTTCTTCACCCTGAAAGGCATAGACTTTCAGGAGGTCAAAGCGCCAGCTATATTGGCGGTCGCCGTGGTATTCGACAAAAGGCAAGTTAGTGAACTTGCTGCGTGAACCGAAAATCTTATCCAAGATCTTTTGCGCTGCGACACAGCTGCCGCAGTCAGAAGGAGTCTTGAAACTGAATCTCCAGCTGTCTTCGGGCGGCATCTTGTCATCTTGCTTGTACGGCTGGCCGCAACCCATAGTCCGCTTGCTGGTATATCGGTGCAAGACCTCGACTAACAGCTGGCACATGTCCTGTAAGTCCTTCATCTTCAGTTTGAGACCCTGGTTGAGCTCGTATCTAATGCTCGGTTCTGAACTGACGATCTGACAGACAAAGTCAGGCTTGTTTTCGGCCGCCAGCTTGGCGACTTTTTCCGCGAATTCATCCGGTGTAGCCGTAGAATAGTAAAGGCAGCTGCCGCGCTGCTCTTCGAAGCTGATGACCTCAACAGGTGTAAAAAAACTTCTGGCTAATCTTTTGATGCGGGGTGATGTGGTAAATGGATTCATGGTTAACTCCTGTATAATAAGTTTTTGAATGTACATACTTATCTAAGGCTCCCATTCGACTGCGCTCATGGCAGGCAAATCAGAAACTTGGAAAAGTGGCTGATTTTTGATATTCAGCCGGACCCCGTCATACGACGGGGTTATGCGGTCTGCCACTGCCTAGAGTACTTGGAACCTTGGCACAGCAGTGACGCATCCCGCCATGAAGGCGGGATTATGCGGTCTGCCATTCCATGAGTACATGGAACCTTAGCAGCTTTCGCATAAAAAGTGTGCAGATGGTTGCCATCTGCTGGGTGTCCTGTTTAGGCATGATACAGGACTGGCCAAAGCAACATACCGATGCCTGTTTTTGCTTTAGCCGACGGGGCAATGATGGTGATCACTGTCCACCTACATGATGTCTTGGGGACTATCGATGTTTTTGAAAGAGAATGAATGTTGGCCAAGCCGTGATGTACAACTTGGCCGCCGATGACGGTTGTCTGCCCTATATGCCAACCGATGCAATGCATGTAGAATTCTATCTTCTCATGATAATATCCTTTGGATTATTTTTGGGAAATATTATTATGGTGTCTGACCTTGATCTGGAAAGCTTTTTCCAGAACGGTTGTCAGCTGGCTGATAGTCAGCACGTCATCCGCCAAGCGGAAGCCCATCCAGACGGTCGGGCCATCTCCGGGATGCCTGTCAAAGAGATAGGTACCCATATGGTCCGAGGTAAAGAGCCCCAGATAATGCTCGGCCTCGCAGATGCGGTCGCGGCAGGTGCCACAATGGCCTTTCTCTGCTATTTCCAGATAGGCCCAGGTCGAGCCGTTTTCCGTAATCAGCCGAACTTCGCGTTCGGTGCTCCAACCATGGATGCCGATCCAGAACGAACTGATCTCTGCCAATTGCTCGGTCTTGGGATAGACCAGCGTATAGCCCAGATCGGACATCGCCTTGCCATGCTGGCAATAATAGCCTTCGCTTAAGTCGGTCAGGACTTCTTTTGGCTGCTTGTCGATACAACCGACCACCAGCATGCGATGGACAGAGCCTCCGCGATGCACCAGCGCGACCTGGTCATACTTTTGGTATGGTTCGGATAGCTGGAAAATGGCATTGAATTTGATGTCATCCGTTTGCGGATTGCGATTGAAAGAGACGCTGCTGCTGATCTTATAGGCTTGCTTATCCATTCTTATTTTCTTTCTGTATTAATGTACGAAAACTCTTCTAAGCCGACCATTCGACACTGCTACTTCGACACGCTCAGTACGGGTCATGGCAGACAAATCGTAGGCTTGGAAGAGGGAGCGAATTGTTTCGCTCATTTTTGGCGGGGGTTGCCAGAGGAGGGTGTCTAGGCGGGCTTGGGAGGCGGGTTCTAGGCGGAAAAGATGGTGTGCCATTCCCGCAACAACCGGACGTAACCGCGAGCGCTGAAGTGCTCATCACGATCACGGTAATTCCAGAGGTTGACAGTGCTGACAGCACCACTACGTTCATCGCGCTCTGCAAACTCGCTTTGCAGGTCTTCGATGAATGCTTCTTTGGCACCGGCGTATTTACGCCCGTCGAAAGCAGCTAGAGTGCTCATAGCAAACTCCTGATTGGTGAAAAAAACGTACTTTGTGTACTTATCCAAGATTACTACCGCTGTAATAAGCTTAGAAAAGGTGCGGATGCTGGGCATCCGCGGATTGTTTGCATAAAGAACGATACAGTCTTGCTCTTGGGCCCATCTACGGCTGGACTAAGAGCAAAAAAGAGGACATCTAAGGATTGCAAATCCTCCGGGCTAGCTTGGATGCTCTCCACGGCCGCCGCAGCGTGGCTTAAGCGCCAATTTACCCGAATCCATGTCGCCATGGCTAGCTGATTGTTTGATTCCGGATTTGGGGTCCGCGGGTTTTGCTCTCCGCCGCCAGCACCAAGAACCGGCTGTGTTTGTGGTGTCGTCGCGATCGACATTACACCGGAATCTCCCCGCCAAAATTTACAAACGTATTTATAAGCTTTGGTGGGTGGCTGAAGTTGTCTTCAGCCGCTGGATATCAATGATAGAAGTCATCATCTTCATCCCTGGGCTGGTAGTTTTCCTCTACCTGTTCAATAATCACACGGTACATATAAAACCGCAGGCAGTCCGGATCAGGGTCAAATGCCCTGGTCGAACCGTGAGAATTGAACATAATCTTGTCGCCGACCTTCCATTGCGCCGGTCCGTATGGACAGATCAGCGGGAAGACAAAGTCGGTTTTACTCCCATCATTATTGATGTAGCGGCAAGTATACTGAGTCATGATGACCTCCAAAATTAATGAACAAAATTACTTATCTCAGACCCTGATAAACATCGGGGGCTAGGAAAAGTTGGCTTAAATTATTCAAGCCAAAATATTACTTGCTGTGTTATCCCCCACCGGCAGGGAATAACACAACCTCTGCAAGTCTTCCAAACAACCTGCTGACTTTCGCTTCGATACTACAATTCACATAATGGAATTGCGGTGTCGCCCTTTTGGAAAAGATTGCTAATTTGCAACTTAGCTTTCAGGGTATTGCCGCCTTTTTGAGGCCGGTTCCTGCACCGTCTTGGCAATAGCTAGTAACTCGCCTGCTCTAGAGGCAGACTTCCATCACCGGGTATCTGAATCTCATCATCAGCTCCTTGAATATAGGTTAAGAAATTGCAGATAGCCTGATCTGCGTTAAATTAAAGTACATGACTTTTCTGAATTGCCCATTCAACTACGCTACTTCGACCTGCTCAGTACGAGTCAGGGCGAGCTGTAAAAGACGAAAGTATGAGCAGCTCGGAGAAGCCGGCTTGAATTGTTCAAGCCGCCGCCGGGGTGAGCAGCTTGCGCCGCTCCACTCTCTTGCGGTATTCCGCCTCTTTTTTGTCCCGTGGCAGGGTCGGATAGAGCCACATTATATCGGACAGCTGGTTGGTCTTGATAACCTCGGTGATTCTAACACCTTTCATAGAACACTCCTTAAATATTTAAAAAATTGTTTTCAATATAATCCCCTCTCTCTAAGCTCTCCATTCGACATGCTCATGGCAGGCTATGCCACAAAGAGCTTAGAAGAAGGGCCGAAATTGTTTCGGCCGAAATATATTTGCTGATGTTAAGATTGCTGGTTGGTTAGTCCGATCTTAACTTTCCCTATTGCTACATGCGTTCAGCGACGCACAGTCTTTTCTACGTCGTTGTTGTAGAATTGACCCGGGTTGGCCATAAGCCAAACAATGCTTCCGCGCAACCACTGCGTCCACATACTCACGGTAATCTTTGAGCCACGACTCCCAAAGATCAAAGGCTGATAGATTTTCCTTAGCTGATCGGGCTAAGTAAGTCTACCGCAAAGAGCGTTGCCTGACTGTTTTCATCTCAAACTCTTTCTGAAGATACAATTGATAATTATATCCTCGGATGAGTGGCCGAAAATTACTTTCAGCCAAGGAACGAACAGTAAAAGTTTTGTTTAAGGGGAGATTCACTGCTAGGCGAATCTGGGCAAAGATGTTTGTGAATTTATTTAACCGCTCTAGAATCGGTCAGACAAATTTGTCGAATATATTCAAGCGGGCTGCAGTCCCGGTCAAATATGTCCAACGAACAATCTTGGCCGGGAATGAACCAGACGTACTCAAGCGGCCATAGGCACTCGCTCTTATTGTAGGTCTGTCACTCAACTCCTTCCCTTAATACTCAACAACTACAGTGGAGCTATATACACTCTTATGGATTATTCATCATCGGAAATATTCTTTCCGTATTTGCCTTTGTAATGCACTTGATCCTTGCGCTTTTTGTCGAAATTGAAGTCTCGTCTTGAGTCATAATAATCCAAGGCCGGCTTTTTGCCCGAAACAGGATTATCATTTTCGCTATAGGAGTCAAATTCGCCAAAGATATGCTTGATATCGATCTGAAAGATCTGATCCATCATGGTCATAATCATGGTTATGCTCCACAGTTGGTTGTAAATGTATCTTGATCCGAGGATCAAGCAGAAGGGCCTATCTCTTCTTGGCTCATCGTCTCTAAGGCATGGGAGGAGCCGATGAGGGAAAGAAGAGACAGATAATTTGTTTAATATTGCGAGACCGAGGTCTCTGTCACCATTTCGCCGTTCAAGGCGGACAAAACAGTCAGACAAGGCTATAAGCCTCTAGTTCTAACCAATCCGACTACTGCTGCCGTTTAAATTTGTTTTAATAAAATGCAGGTTTTTCAGATTGTTGAAACATTATATCACACAAAAACAATCTTGTCAAGAGTCTTTGACAAGAATAGATATTATACTTACTTTTTATTTAATATTGGCTAAATATTATTGTTATATTTTGCTAATATTTATCCAATGCAAAATATTTTGTCAGATATTATTTACAGTTATTAACAAAAAAATGCCATATAGAGACCTAAATATAGGTATTATATATGGCATTTTGCTACTAGCTATTGACAATTTATCAAATATATGATAGTATGTATGAGCAAATGTAAATAGTAATTAACAATTTCCTTAACAATCCAGAAAGGATACCATGATGATTCACTTATCATCCAGTCCAACAATGAGCCGCTCGATCACTAATATTGGCGGCGCGGTTCAACAGCATCGAGCTGATTCAGCTCGTTATCGATCGCACGAATACATTGAAGCCGATAGCCGAGGAGCGATTATCTCGCCGGTATGGCCGACAAGATCTGTGAACGACGAAGATGTGAACAATTGTTAAACTAATGATAAGGAGGTGCATCATGGGAGATTGCTAATCTACCTAGATGGTGTCTTGGGGGCTAGCGCACGGCTTCATTACCGTCGCTAGCGAACACCTACAGATACATTCACCAAAATTACATAGTTTAAAAAATCCTCATCCGAGGAAAAATAAATAACAATTCGTTCATTAATTACACAGGAGAAATTCAACATGGGAGATTTATAGCAAACCGCTACTGGCGAGACAAAATACTTGGCACGAAGCGGCAAAGAATATACAGGAAACTTTTGGGAAATGCCTAACGATTTGTTAACGACATTATAAAGAATATGTCGTTCGCTAGGATTCCGCAACCAACAAAAAAGCGCTAAAGAATTAACGCTTTTACCAATGAGCATGGCCCATAGCCAGAAACTGGCTATATACAAGGAACGCTGAGAAATCAGCGTTCTTTTTCGTTTTCGTACTTTTCGGCTGCCTCCCAGGCCAAGTCGAGGATGGCCGCCAAGGATTCGGCAATCTCTTTGTCTTCGATAATAATACCTCCGATTTTATTTTTTAAATTAGCCAAACGGATCTTGTTGCCGGCCACCGTAATATCAGCCGAAATAGGAAACTGGTCATAGGGTACTTTGCGGCGCTTGCTCAATTCGTCACTCTGATGACTACCTTCTTTATAAGTATAGATAACCTGGTTAATAATATGTTTGTTCTTGCGCTTCTTGATCTGGTCTTGTCGTTCGCTGTCATTGAAGAAATTACGCACCGCATCAACCGAATAGGCCATTTTCATGACATTCACATCCGTATTCATAAACTCGTCGTTCATAGCATTGATCCCCGCCTTGCCTTCGTAATATTTAACTACCGGCTTGCTGTCCTTGCGATTATTGATCGAATCCAGCTGCGGCATGATCTTGACCAATTTCTCCCGTCTGGTTTCCAGGCGGGCTTTTTCCGTATCCACCAATTCCAACAGGCGCTCCGGGCTGGTAGCCACGAAGAATTGCTTCTTGCCCTGGTAGAAACTGGACATCAGGCCGATATTGACCAGCGTCTCGATAGCCACATAAGTAGTAGCGCGGTTGACGTCGGCCTTGGCCGCAATCTGCTGCACCGTCGCCTGGCCCAATTCCAAAGCCGCCAGATAGACCTTGGCTTCCTTGTCGCTGAGACCGTAATCCTGCAAATCTTTATCTAACATATAGTTGCTATTATTTATTGACATTTCAATTATAGCATATTTCTAAGGTATTGGCAAGAAATCGCGTATTTGTCAAAAAAGCCTGACATTATCAAATAATTTTTTGGGCGCAAAAAAAAGAGGTTGGTCAGACCTCTACATTTTATGACCTACAATCTCGGCTACCATTCGTCGCCGTCGCGGGGAGAACCGTCATCGTGCCAGTCTCCATCATCGAAGTCTCGTCCATCGAGCTCTTCTCTGCTGGCCATCTGGTTGCCGAATCTCTCCTTCAACTTGCGCTGGTTCTCCGGTGAGAATTCACCATGTTCATCCCATGATGATTGGCTATTCTCAAAACCCGGTTCGGCGTACCTGATAAAGTACTGGCCGTTTTCTTTTGTTACCTCTCTAACGGTAACACGTCCACCAGTAACATCGCTGATGCTGCTGGAGTAAGAATGGATGTACAATACGTCTCCTACTTCAGGAATACGATGCGTTTTGGTAATAGTAGTTTCGATCGTTCTCATGACAGGCTCCTTTCAGCGAGTATGGTTTTGGAAAATATTTAAAGTAAAAGGTACTTTGTCAATACATTGTAACATAGTATTTGCATCTTGTCAATACCTCAACTCCGCTCGGCACATGTAGCCATAATTTGCTTAATATTAGAGAAATATCCCCACCAGTAGCCGGGATTACGCGGTCCGCCATTCCAGGGATACCTGGAACCTTGGCAAGGTTGTGGCATTTCCCGCCAGTAGGCGGGATTATGCGGTCCGCCATTCCAAGGGTACTTGGAACCTTGGCTAATCGTGGCATTTCCCGGCAGTAGCCGGGATTATACGGTCTGCCAAGGTTCCAGGGATACCTGGAACCTTGGCAGCTTGCGTATAAAATAAATAGCCTGCCGTTGTGGCAGACTATTGTGATAACTAATTAGGAATATTGCTTCATCTCTGCTATTTCTCTTGCTCGAGGCGAGGCGGCATAGAGATGCTCGTCATAGCCTTCAGAGAAGATGTGTCTGACAACTGCCCAACTATATGGAGACCAGACATTTTCGACAGCCAGTATCACGTCTATGTGTTGATTATCAAAGCCCAAAAGCTTTGCTTTGACCGGATGCGCAAATAAGTCCGAAACTATATTGATATTGCGACCAATATATAATTGCAACTTTTTGCCAGTTTCCATAAATTCTTCGATAGAGAGCTCAACTATAACATTACTCATGGTAAAACCTTTCTGGATATAATTATTAATACGGTATATTGTCTTCTTCTACAGCTGGCGGCAGATTTTCTGCTTGCAGCTGGTATATTTTTCTGATTGCTTTCAATCGGTTGGCGGTGCCATCTTTGGTCAGTTTGTAGACTTCTTGCGCCTGCGGAATCGTGACGCAGACATCAATCCAGCGGTCGGGCAGATTCTCCATGAATTCATTGTATTCCCGATGATAAGAAGCGCTATTATGCAGAGTCTTAAAATCAGCAAAAGTCGTAGATAGGGCTTGGCGTCTTTCCATGGCCAGCAATTTTGCTTCGCTTCGGTCCGGAGCGTTGTTAAAGGCGGCATAGGCCTCATCGAGCGTCTGAGCTGTGACAGCCTCATACTTCGAAATGGCATTCCAGGTGCCTAGGGCATCCTTGTAGCATTGATGATGATACAGCTCCTTTTCATCATGCATAAAATTGCAGATGGCGTGGGCCTGTTGCGAGGTTCTTGCGGTTTCTATCCATTTGATGCCGGCGGTAATCACTAGCGGGCTTGCCTTAGGGGCCTGACGACAAAAGTCACGATAGTCATCATAGGTCTGGCATAACTGCAGCCACCGCTCCAAGATCAAATCAATCTTAGTATGCTCGTAGCCAGCCAGCTTGAAGGCTCGCTTGGCTTCCTCGGTCGAGGCAAAGTCTAGATCCATATCCAGGGCCAGCTTGAACTCAATCTCGCCGATGCCGGTTAAGTCGCTCAAATCCTTAAGATTTACTTCTTTCATTTTTCTCTCCTGAAATTGGTTATAAAATAGTTAAATCTTCGCCGACGATATCGGCCGATTGTAGCTCCGGCGGTATCATCAAAAGGCAATCTTCACAGAACTGATCTAAGACCTGACGATATTCCCGCAGAGCCTTGACGTAATGGTCGGCCGAAGGGTCCTTGGCCGGCAGGTATACCTGCTCCAAGGTGTCGAGGCCGGATTCCAGCCAGGCAGTATCAACCTTAAAAGAATGGCTGGCTTTGTCGTATCCCCTTTCTATCAACAACTGCTTGAAGTCGCCTAATAATTGGCGGGCTTCGGACAGATTGTCTGCTGGATGCAATAAAGCATGCATAATGCACAAGAAATGCTCGCTGATTGCGTCGCGGAGCGGTAAACCGAAATCATTCATAGTAATATTCCTAAATTGTGAAAAAACTGTTTTTTTGTTAATTGCCAATATTAAAGCATATTTGATTTGGAAAGTCAAGCAATGCATTTTATCCCGGAGTACTCGTCCGGGATCCTGGATCCGTTTTATCAATCAGAATAGCCGCAGCAATATCAAAATATATATAAAAACACTATTAACGTGTCACTCTTGTCTTTTCCGTGTCATTCCCGCGGAGGCGGGAATCTTAAAGTTTGTGCTATGTGACGATGTAGATTCCCGCCTTCGCGGGAATGACATATGCTATGGTATTTTAATAAATTTAACAAGAAGAATCCGTGACCAAATAAAAAACGGGTCCGGGATCCCTGCCTTCGCAGGGATAAAAAAACCTCCAAGAATTAGAGGTTTTTGAGGCGAAGGATTAGTTCGTCTCTTTTGATTTTCTTATTAAGCTTGGCAAGCGCCCCACGGCTAATCTGACGGACACGCTCGTCAGACATATTTAACTGAGGACCTATATCCACTGCTATCTCAGGCTCTTGGCCATGCAGGCCAAAAAGACGCTTAAGAACATCTCGTTCACGATCTTTCAGCTTAGCCAGGTAGTAATCCAGATAGTCAAGCTCTTCTCGCCTTAGACATTCTTCGATAGAATGCTTGTCCGGCAAGATATCATAAAAAGTCAGTTTTTCATTTTCTTGGCTGACAGAATCTTCCAAGTACACCGTATAATAGGCGGACATCCGGCAAGCATTACCCGACAATTTATCAGCCGTCATATCAGTCTCAGCTACCAGCTCATTAATAGTCGGCGTTCTGTTTAGCTTGGACATCAATTTTTGTTCTGCCTTTTTTATCAGCAAGTTATCCGTAATGACATTCATCGGGACATGGACTATGGGTACATATTCGGCAATCAGATTACGGATAGCATTTCTGATATAAATATAGGCGTGAGTAGAAAACTTCATGCCCGTACTGGGATTATATTTATCCAACGCCTTAAACAAGCCGAGGTTGCCTTCTTGGATCAAATCATCCAGAGTCAGACAACTGCGCTCCGGTAACAAATGATAATTATCGCGCGCGATTTGCACGACCAACAACAAACAAGATTCAATCACGTGATTCCTGGCTGCCAAATCAGCTGACCGTATGCGCTTGGCAAGGTCGGCGGTCTCCTTTGGACTTAGGCCGCTATGGCCACGCAGTCTTTTGACTTCATCTAGATACAGCTCTTTCACTGCCAACCTCAATTTTAATGAACAAATAATAAATTATTTTATTTATATAAAAAATATTATCCAAGATCTACTGCTGCCGATTGTTTCCAACTATGATCAACAGGTCTGCTTTGCTTGGTTCTTCGCCCGATGGCAAAGCTTTCAACTCTTGGGCTTCCAAGTCCTTGGCGATCTTCGAGCCTGTCGAGACGTATTGTCCGCCGGACAAATCTATCAGCATAGTCTGTTGATAGGCATTATCTTTGGCTTGATTGATATCCAGGATGCTTAGGCTCTGATCCTGGGCCAAGATTTTGGCCAGCGCCGCGGCCGCTCCCAGATTGGTCGAACCATTGCGGATCTCCACTTCGATCTTGGCCGGCTGTCGGATAACAGCCGCCTTTAGATCGCCGACATAGACAACTTTGTTTTGCGCCGGACGGAAGACTAATTGCTTGCCGCCTTCCGGATACGCCAACAGCAAGTCTCCCCGCTCCAACAAGCTGCGAAAAGCCTCGGTTTTGTAATCATCAGGATTGCTGATTTCGCTAATCTGAGGATTCTCGGTCGGTACCACTGCCAAGCGGCGGACCGTCTGCGCCAGATTATTCTTGTCTTCGGCCAACCAAGCGGCCGGCCGGCCCGATCTCTGGGATGACCAGATAATCAGCACCAAGGCCACGGCCAGCAAAACAGCCATAGGCCACAATACAGGCAAAAGCCTCATAAATTGTTTACCGGTGATTATCATACTATATGTTTGACAAATTTTTGCATATTTTACAAGATGTAAACGACAGTTCTTTAAATATTCATTATTTTGGAGGCAATCATGCCACATGCCATCAAATATCACTTAACCAGGCTAATGGACGCTCAATTGGCTACTTTGGCTACTGCGGGCGTTCCTGGACGAATTATTCGTAAATTGGACAGCAAAAGATTCCTGCTATTAGACGGCCAAGTAATAATAACCACGGTCTCTCTGCCATTTTTACCGGTAATCCCATTTAGCCATTTAAATCTTAAACAACAAATGCTGATGGTTGGGCATGCTCACCATCCAGGCATTAGCAAGCTCCAAGAGTCAGATATTACCGATATAGAGCCGGCCAACGAGCCATACTTTATTTGCGATATCAATGAAGGTGAAAAGCTATTAGGCAAAAGCGCTGTAGATGTTAGCGACTATTTTTTGCGGACAAACCTGCATCCGCTAACCGCGGCTGAGAGCTTGGCGCTGGCCCTGCACACCAATGTCTTGCAACGTCACAATCTGATTGCCATTAACTCCAATTACAAAATTGGCGACCAAGTCATTTCGCTAAGCCTAAGCCAACATCAACCGGCGCTTAAGCATGCGACCACCCACTTTGCCGACAGGACATACGGCATACCTTTTTACCAAAAAAGAGTCTAAACAAAAGCGGAGAAAACTCCGCTTTTTTATTTCGATTTTAAGCCTATTATTCCTTGGCAGGCAGTTTATCAATAATCCGCATCACCTGAGCAACATGGCTCTTAACAATCTCCGGGTTGCGAAAGTTTTTGGCAAACTCAGCCAGGTAGGCAAGCGCTTTAAGGATTGATTCTTTGGTAGGTGCCTGGAAATCTCCGCCTGTTTCTTCGAATGCCTTTTCGACCAAATCGGCGCAATAACTTCTGGCCGTATCGGATGTATCCGCGCCCAGTTCAGCATCTTCGGTGTGCGCCAAGCACAAGCAATCTACCAAAGCCTCCCGCGTTTGGCTGGCTGTAAAGGGAGCATCAATATCTACGCCATAAATAACATTAGCCATAAATGTATATTATTTTATATTTCTAACAACCAAAGCTCCCAAGAAAACAATAGTCAAAATCAACAACCAGGCGATAGTAGCAAACAAATGCTTGACCGCTTCTTTCTTGGCGCCATCCAAATACATCATTAACGGCCGGCCCAAAACCAGGCTGGCGGTAATAGCAGCCGAAACGACAAACAACAACAGGAAAGTGATCGGCGCCACCACGCCGGTCATCTGGCCAAAGATATGATTAGCATTAGCCAAGAGCCAAGACACTAAACCGATGTAGACCGCGGTACCGAGAGCGCAATAGAGGCTGGAGCTCAAAATCTTTTTGTTCATATTTTATTGATTTAAATTAGCAGTGCGAACGATGCGCTGGAATAAATCAAGCAGCTCTTGGGAATAAGCCGGGCGGCTCAACTCAAATTTATAAATATACTTGGTTCCCTTGAAATAAGCGCTGGCATAATAACTGTCCAATAGTCCGACGCCGTCAGTTACTGTCAGCGGACCATTGGCGATCGCCGCGTCTCTATTGCTATACTCATTCTTGCCGTCGGCAATTTCTTGGTCGATCATCTTTTCGCTGCCGGCCCTATCATAAACCGCGATATAGAAAAAATTATTGCCGTCTTTTTCATAATTAGCCGTGACCGTATACAAAATATTTTTGGCCATCGCCACCTGCGAACCGGTGAATTCCATATAGTCAGGATACAAGAAAGTAATGCCGTATTTATCATTCTGAAACGTCTTCCAATTGGTGGTATTGGCAGTAAAGTCCGTCTGCGGCGAAGCCGAAGCTTTGGACTGGACGACATCCGACGCTAAGAATGGCGCGACAGGCGCCTGCACCTTGCTCGTTTGAAGCCAAATATACGCCGCTATCATGCCGGCTATTATTATGATAATAATAGCCACCAAGATTATCTTGACCTTGTTGTTCATATTTTTTGATCACCCTTAATAGCCATATTTTATCACAAATCCAAGCTCGCAACAAATCAGCCTTCCTTAAAGCGATTATTGACTAAAAATGAAAAATATTCCAATAATTAAGCCAAAGTACGTTAACAATCAATATTATCAATTATAGTCAGGAGTGAACCGTGGATAAAAAATTACGAGCCATGTGCTGGTATTCAGCCGCCGGGACCTTTGCCCTAGTTGCGCTAACCAGCTATTATTCCGGCGCCTTAGCCGTTACTATCAAAGAATTGCCCTGGCTGCTAGCCGGCTGGCCAAATCTGATTGCCGAGAAAAATTTCTCTGTTCTTGATATGGCCCTAGCTATCACTGCCGCCATTAGTCTTTCTGTCATTTTATCTTTTGTTGGCCTGGGCGTTCAACATTTATTCTTGGGCAAAGCCAAAGACAGTTACTGGTCTAACGTCGGCATAGCCCACGACCTTCCGCCTGTTCGAATTTTTCTAGCTTTTTTCCTTATGGCCTTGGCCGAAGAAATATTTGCCCGTCAGATTTTCTTGGGCATCTTGCCCAAGTTTTTCCCCGGAGCATTCGCTTTTCAAGCTTTATTCTTGTTGGGCAATGGGCTTTGGGCCATTAATCACAAATATAACTTCCGCCATTTTGAAGATCAAAAAAATCTGCGGACTTTGCCTCAATTTTTGGGAGGGATAATCTTCTCCTACATCTTCATAAAGTATGGCCTGTTAGCCAGCGTCTTGGCTCACTTTGGGCATAATGCTATTATGGCCGCCTTGAATAAAAATGAAAAGTTCAAGCCAATATATTTACTCTACGCTTTATACTTCTGTATTGGCGCGGCAGCCTGTTATTTGCTGCAAACCCAACCGATAGCTGCCGCTTCCAGCTGGTTTATCCCGATACCGGTCTTCAAGCTCGCCGGCTGGACGTTTTGGAATTACATCTGTTTGGACTTATTTATTTTTCTGTCCGTCAATACTGTCTTTATCTTGCTTGGCTATGACGGCCTGCAACTTGACTTAAGGACCAAAGAGGTTATCGTTGGCGAACTGGATAAGCAAAAAAGCCTCTGGCAAACCAACAAGCTTGCCTGCATCAGGCACTACGTGTTGATGCCGATGCGAGGCGCAATCGGACTGATGATATCGACTTATCTGCTCTACTGGATTAGCGGCTTATTTACCGACAACGTGCCATATCGCATTATCACCTTATCGCTCTTAGTCTGCTTTTTGCAGATGCAGCGCACTCCCAGCGCCATGGCCAAAGCCTTCTGGGTAAACCTGCCCAGTATCTATCTGTTTATTTGCGTCATCCAAGCGCTGGACAATCCGCTATTGATTTTTGCTTTTGCGTGCATCAGGGTCTTGGTGATCTTGCCTTCTAACTTCATCTTACTTAGACAAAAAATTGATAATTAACTATCTGTTCATTTTAAATCAGGAGTCATCATGGTCCAGAACAAAAGTTACGCCGCATTTATGGGCACCGTCGGCGGCTTACTGCTCGTCAATGGCATCAGTCTAATCCAAGACAGCCGGCACATAGACAGCGACCACGCTGCTATCTATCTCGGCTTGGCCTTTATCGCAGTCGGCGTCACTTCGCTATTTATCGAATTTGGCGCGTCGCCTAATCCAATTGCCGACAAAAATAGAGCCGGTCTAGCAGGACTAGCCTATATAGTCGGAGGCAGCGTTATGGTCATGCACGCCAAAGGATGCAATGACAGTCAACAATTATGTTGGGGAGTGCTATTTATCACGGCAGGCTTGTTGCCTTTCAGTAAAATAGCCAAATCAACATATTGGTTCTTGATTTGGGTATTAGCTATCTTGCTGCTATCTCCAGACAGGGCATCTGTTATCCAAAAAAGGATTGAAGCTAATGCTAATAATAGCTAATCGAAGCTCAAATCAAAGGCGGTCAAATGGCCGCCTTTTTTATTGACATTAACATAAATCAATATTAGAGTGGTGTGGCTATGTAGTACATTTCAATCAACTGTCAAAGGAGAACCTAATGATGAGTCTACGATTAAAATACGAAGCTTTTTCCAAATTAAGCGAAGAACAGCTCTACGGCCTCTTGGTCGGAGCAATGGGCATCTTATTCATCTTGGCTGCCATCAAGGTAAATAGCCAAGAAGACTACAGTGAATTTTGGCTAATTGTCGGCTGGGGCAGCTTTTTCTGCCTAATGGGCGTTATGTCCTATTTTTGGGAAAATCTCAAAATACCAACCAAGCCGGAAGCCGCGTCCGACAAATCTATAGACAATGCTCCAGCTGAGCCAAGCTGGATTACAAGAATGATGGCCGTTTACTATAAAGCCCTACACAATTACGAAGAAGCGCATCCGGTAGTCGAAAAGAAGCCGCTTAGCAAAAAAGCTAAGAAAAAATTGAAGCAGGCCAAGCCGAAGCAAATCATCAACAGACCGGCCGCTAGCAACAGCCAGCCGCTCAGCGCCAAGCAGAGAAGAAAACAGAACCACAAAGCCAATCACTAATTCCAGCCATACCGTCCGCGGTATGGCTTTTTTATTAACAATATCGCCCAAACAAAAAGAGCCGAGCCGCTTGCGGCCAGGCTCTTTTTTTCTACTTATTCTTAGTTCAATTTCAAAGTCGGTTTTACCGCGTCTTGGACCAGCTGGCAGCCATGGACCTTGCCAGAGCCATTGTCATAACCGGTGGTGCAAGAATTGGTAAACATCAGCCAATTGGCATTGACCGCTGTCGGATAAAGCTTGGCACCTGCCTGACAAGAGTCAAAGTCCTTCTTGAATTCTTCTAACGTAGTGTAGCCAGTCTTATTAGGAATCAAAGTAACGGTAAAGATGCTTTTGTCCTGGCTTGTTCCGTTATATTTAAAGCTATACACATTAGCAATTGCGCCGGCAAATTTACCAGTCAACGTGGTAAAATAATCAGCCGCATGTTTTGACTTGCATCCAAGGGCCATCGCCTTTAATTGCTTGACGGTAAACGGAAAAGCGGAAGTGGCGCTAGTCACAACCACAGGGACATTGCCTGTGGCATACGACAAGGGCTCAACCGGGGCCTCAACAACCGCCGGCGCCACAGGCTTTGCTTTACGTACGAGCCCGAAGCCAGTCTTGTTGCTCCAAGAATAGACACCAAACGCTACAGCCAGCAATACGATAAAGATTGCCAGCAGAATCTTGACACCATGTTTTTCCATACTTTTTATTTAATGTTAAGTTGTTTGTATTTTAACACATTTTTTAATGCCGGTAAAATAGCTGTTTTATATATTCAAAAACCCCGACTTGCATCGGGGCTTTTGAATATAAGAATAAATTATTATTTCTTCTTAGTGACCGCTTTTTTAGCTTTCGGCTCAGCCTTGGCTTTGGCGGCTTTCTTTTCGGTCTTCGGCTTGCGAACTTTTTTCGGAGCCTCGACTTCTTCGATTAATTCCTTGACTTGGTCAAAGATAGCTTCTTCGGCCGGCTTCGGCGCCTTGGCCACAGGAGCATCAGAGATGCTTAAGGCCTTGATAATCTTGTCCAGCTTGGCATTAAGAATATTAAAGTTCTCTTTGCAATCACAGCTGGATTTGCCGCCACCTCTCACTTCGCCGCCTTTGCCAAAGCACATGCTGCACAAGACAGCTTTGCCCGGAGTCGGACGGAAAGGCACTTCGCATTTGTCACCGCACTTCTCGCAAGTGGCGCTGAACATCTTCTTGTCTTCAAACCTCGGTCTGTCGAAACCGCGGCCGCTCTCGCGGCTATCGCCACGGCTGAAACCGCCGCCGTCTTGCTGTTTGCCGAAGCATTCGCTGCAAAAGACCGGCTTGGTGCCGTTAGGCTTAAAGGGCACTTCACAACTGCGTCCGCAGTCGCTGCAGGTGGCGCGGTGCATGCTTTTTACTTCTCGATCACCGCCAAAACTACCTCCGCGGCTAAAACCGCCACGACTCGGGCCGGAATCTCTACCGCCGCGTCTGTCGTCAAAACCACCATCTCTTTGGAATTTTCCCATGTTATTTATTACTTATTTATAAATTCTATTTTCAAACGTCGCCCCGAAAGGCCGTGATACTCCTTTTTAGCAAGATTAAGAATAGTGAGCTATATTATCACACATTTTTTAAAAAAAAGCAATAGCTAGTATAATTTTACCTTATATTAGCTAAATATTGGCACATAGTCTATTCTTAAACGGAAATAGCATACCTGTCATTGACTATTAGATAACAATGGTTCGTACATCATGATCGCTTGATTGTCAGCCAAAAGCTCTTCCTCCAACACCTCCCCCGTCTGAAGATTGATCGTTTGGCGAAATAATTTATTATTTCTACTATAACCTCCCCACCATTCATTTTTTATTTCATGGTCCTTCTCGACAACCAAATAATTATTATCCAACTCCTTATCAGAAAACCAACAAGCACGCAAATATCCATCTACCACAGTCAATCGTAATTGAAAGCTGTACTGAGTATTATTTTTTAATTGCAAGTCTATATTAGGGTAAGAGCAGGTAGCGCCACTGCCAAAAGGTTGATCACGATTAGCATCCGGAAAAACATCATAGCTATGACGCCAGCGCTCCTTAATGCTCAGCGGCGTATGAATAGCTGTCCAATAAATCGAGTTCGATAGCTGACAAAGCCCGCCACCGATACCAGACAACACTCTGCCATCACGTAAAATCAATCCCTCTCGATAGCCCTTGGCTTTAGTCGGCCGGCCGATTAATCGCCAATAAGAAAAAGTCTGCCCCGGCTCTATTACCAGACCGTCAATCTTGGCAATAGCCAATTCCAAGTTAATTGCCTTATTCTTCTGCAAATACATATCAACTTTTGCCAATTGGCGTAAGATTGGAGTCTGATGGCCAAAAATTTCGATTGGCAAATTAGCGTCTTGTCTATGAGCAAAAATATTAGCGCTATAATGCCAATAAAAAAAACGACGGCATGAATAATACACATTACCCATCCAACGCCTAATTTGTCCTCTGTGTCGTGGTTTAATCATAGCGATATATCACGGCTAAAAAATTATTTTTTAGCTTTTTTGACCTTAGGATACGGCACATTATCAGCCGTGATGCGCACCAGCTCGCAGAGCAAGTCGCGTTCCTCCAATTGACCGCCGTCAATCAACATCGAGACCTTTGCCCCGGGATAAGCATGTCCTTCGCGATAATGACCGCCGACAAATTCCTTGCCCGGTTCAGTAATCTTGATAAACAATTGATTGTCGCATACCAAGCCAACCACCTTGCCATCAAAATACAAAGCATACTCGCCGAACATCTTGCGAGCATAAGCCCCGTCCAACAGTGACAACTGGTCTAGGATAAAATCGATGGTAGATTGTTTGGTAGCCATATAATCTATAAACTAATCTGTAATTTGACAAAAATAACAACATAACTTATACTAAATCTACATTTGGTATCCCATTCTTTGGGACGCTCCGCACCCGCTACACCAGCGAGGTGTTTTTTTGTTATGCTTTATTTGCAAACCCTTCAATAAATGAATTCACAACGTTTTACACTTTTTGCAAATAAGCAATCCAATAATTCCTCTTGTAAATCCGGCCGTTGAATTTGGTATAGCTGGTTTTTTTCTCCAACAGCAAAACCTTGAAAAAAGCGGAATACATTTTGAGGAAATCTTCGCGGCTGAAGACGCGTTCGGTTAGGCCGATCTCCTTGATGATATAGGTGTCATGTTCTCTGCCCGGGTTTTGCGCCAGCAGGTTTTTGACATTCTGGTTGCCGTCTTTGGCTAGAGCGCGGACGAAAAAATACCCGCCCGGCCTCAGCACGCGATGCGTCTCACGCAAATAGACCGCCCTCCCCGCCTCGTCCAAAGAATTGGAAGAAGTGACATCCAGCGCGACATCAATAGAATTATCAGCAATGTTATAAGGCCGGCCGATATCGCCCAAGCGGTAGTCGACTGTGAGCTCCAATTTCTTGGCCCTGGCCACAGCCAGATTGTAGGCAGTGGGCGAAAACTCGATGCCAATTACATCATTGTCCAGCTTGGCCAGATAATTGGCATTGCGCCCCGTACCGCAACCTAGATCCAGGATTTTTCTATCTTCCAATTTGAACTTTTCTTGTTTTTTGAGAAACTTAAAGAAACGCAAAGTCTCGGCCTGCGGTTCGTCACTTTTGGTAACCAGCTTGGGGTTTTTGTATTCCTTGTCCCAAGCTATTTCTTGTTTATTCATAATTGTTTTATCAAATACAGCCCTAATAATTTAGATTTAGGGGTCAAGTCTTGTTTCGTGCATTCCATGACATGCAACACAAAATATCCACAATAAGTCTTATCTCTATAGAATTAACAACCGATCAAAAACTCGACCGGAATATTTAGCTTGGTATGCAGTGTTTTGATCATACCGATGGACAACGGGCGCTTGCCGCTGAATATCTCCGATACCCGATTGGCCCCGATCAGCTTGGCGACATCCTTCTGCTCCAGGCCCAGAGCTTCCATCCTGAATCTGATAGCTTCTATTGGGTCAGGCGCCAGGATGGGATAATGCTCGGCCTCATAATGTTCGATCAAAAGCGACAGCAGTTCGAGCTCGTCCGCTTCAGTGCTCCCCGCCCGAGCATCGAATATTTTATCTACTCGAGCGAGCGCCGCTTTGTAGGCCTTTTTTGTTTTAATTATCTTGGTCATATATTTGTAGCATCAATTTTATCATAATCATTATGCGTACCGACGAATCTGATATAGACTATCTGCAAATCGTACCTGACGGCCACTACTAATCGGTATTTATTGCCTTGTATATTGAAGACGACTCTATTATTGGCGACAATACTGGCATTGTGATATTTATTTTTTATATCCCTGGGCAGCTTCCACGATTCACCCTTAGTCTCATGATACCAGGCCCGCAGACTTTGTTCGACATCGCTATGCCGAGTATAGAAATCATGTAATGTTTTCAAGGCGATAATTCTCATAAAAGTATATTATTCCCATTTTGGGAAATAGTCAAGCATTCCATCTTTTTTTGTAGGTTATTATAAAGTTATTCGAAAAATTCCATAAACGTTTGCACAGAACACTCTTCATAATTTGCCATCTTTGCAATTATCTCAAGTTGGGGACAATTTGTCCCCCAGTAGGAATCAAGTTCTTTATCTCTTTTTCTCATTACTCATATAATTGATATTATACAATAACCTCGATTATAGCATATCCGAACAAAAAGCGAAAGTCTGCTATTATACCAAAAAACAGCCGGAGCTGTTTTTAGGTTCTTGATAGGTATGTTCTTGAATTGCGAAAAGATTATTTACGCTGGTTCACAAAGGGTATATTTTTGGGACAGACATTATGATAACAAAATTTGAGCTGATGGAACGGTATTCCGCTGGCTATGATAACAATGACAATGATCAGATCTATCAACGAAAACCGCAGGCTAGTTGGGCGCTGTTTCTTGTATAATATAATAGCCGCTATCACTTCGATTAATATAAGCCCAAAGAAATAATCAGAACGATAAGCAACAGAAAAAAACACTGGCAATAATATCAGCACACCAATCAACTTAGTTAATAAAGAAGAAAGTATCACAAAACCTGGTCGACTGAAAAATGCATGCGGCTTGTAAGTTTGGTAAATAGCTACACCTAACATAAGCAGCCAAGGCCAGCAAAAGAACAATAGAACGGTTGGCGCAATATCGAAGCCCCGCATGTATATATAAACGAAACCGATAATAATAAAAAGTCTGCTTACTTTCTCGTAGAAAAAGATACTATATAAAGGCGTCACAGGCTCTTCGTTTGATTCCTGTCTTGGCAAGGCGGACAACCGTCTTATTTCCAAGATTGCTCGCATTGATTCGAAAATCATAATAATAACAAACAAAACCACCCACACAGCCATTGCTTCGAGAATACAAGGTACTCCAGCACCAAGGCCGCTCTGTCCGCTGCAATCCGACCCGAACTTTGAATACAATAGAATCGTACCACCAACCAACAACAGATACATAATGAATCTCATAAATTTATGTTGCAAGAATTAGCTCATAATTAAGTCTATCGCAAAGCCCGCCAAAGTAAAAAGAACCGCCATAATGGCGATTCTTTTGTTTAATTGGAATCAAGGCTTAAATCATAATCTCTTGACAATAAAGTCAAACACAAGGCCTGACCCCATAACCGAGACTGGGCTTCGGTAAAGAAAAAAGCAGAGTCTTAGGATAGACTCTGCTGAGAATGAACTCTTATTACAATTCTTCAAATTACTTTACATTAGGCTGCTACCAGATCCTTGATGTGATTTGCCAGTCTTATGCTGTTTGGAAATCTTTTCACATTTGGATGTGTATCAAAGCTCTTATTGTCATTCGATAAGAAAAGCACCTTCATACCTGCGGCCAAGCCTCCGGCAACATCTGATTCGCCATCGCCGACAACAGTCCAATCAATAACATTGTCCGGATCAGGAATAGCCAACGTATCTTTGCCCAAGAGAAAAACATCAGGAGCTGGTTTGCCATTTTCACATTCTTCGGCGGAGACATAATTATCGCCAAATACATCCAAGAGATTCAACGAACAACGATTATTCGTATTCACCGGCTGACCTAAGCAAAGCTTTATCCAAGACCGAGGCGAGGCTGAAGCGATGATTATCGGAATCGACCGTGACTTAAGAAAACGACAGACTTCGAGCATGCCAGGCAAGGCGATCGGCGGATTAATACGCACCAGTTGATCCATTATTTCCCATTTCTGCCGGACTAATCTGTCAGCGTCTTGTTGCGGCAATAAATCTTCGAAGATCTTGCGAGTTGAGATGCCCGCATAACGCGCGGAAATTTCTGCCGGTTCAAAATTCAAGCCATGCTGAGAAAAAATAATACTTTCGGCTTTGGCATGGAACAATAGCTGAGTATCAATCAGTGTGCCGTCTAAATCAAAAATAAAGCCGTATTTCATGCTTTCCCTTTCTAATATTTGTTTGTAAAGATCGTAATTAATTTATACGTTTAATATTTCATGGCTTGTAAAATATTAAAGTTCTACGAGGGATTTACGCGCTCAGCTAGGCCTGCGGCCTGACGCCTCACTTGTCCAGGGTTGGCGTCCAAGGCTCCACTGGAGCCTCGTCCGACGCTCGCCCGCCTCTTCGGCGGGTAAACTGCAAGGCATTTGCTCAGACGCAAATGCCTTTAGCTCACTCCTGACCAGTTCGAATCCCTCGTCATTCCGCTACATATAAAATAAATTCACTTCAGTAAAAGTGAATTTATTTTATATGCGGAGAGTGAGGGATTCGAACCCTCGAAGGCTTTGACACCTTACCCGCTTTCCAAGCGAGCGCACTCGGCCACTATGCGAACTCTCCAATCAATTAACAATTGTCAATTATCAATTTTAAGTTCTTTTTTGATATTTACTTAATATTTACTAATAAAAGTAAACAAAAAGGCCTTTGGTAAGACCACCTGGATTTTACTTGTTTTTGAGCAGTTTGTCAATCATGGTGCCCAGGCCCTCTTGAGGCTGGCCGTTGGGGCCGGAAAAATCGACAAATTGCCAGGCGCCCGGCAAGGGGCGGCCGTTAAGAAAGGCATAGGGGGCGCCGGTCACTCCGGCCGCTTCGGCCCGGGCCTTGGCCTGCATAATATCTGCCAAATATTGCTTGTTATCCAGACAGATCTTAAATTTGGCCATATCAAGATTTTCGGCCTTTGCCGCCTCCAGATATTTATCAATCATCAATTGCCCTGATCGCTGCAAACCGAACAAACGATCGGCAAAAACCGCGGCGCTGCCCTGTCCGGCCGCGCAACGGAAGGCCAGGCCCGCTGACAAAGCTTCCGGTCGACCTTCCAGAGGGTAGACACGCCAAACTACATCGAGACTGTCTTTATATTTGGCTATCGCCTCCTTGACCACCTCATGAAAGCGGCCGCTGAAGGGCGAAGAGAAGTCATAATAAACTATCAAGATAATGGGCGCTTGGCGACTGCCCGCCACAATATCGGCGGCAGCCATAGCCGGCACCGGTTGCGGCACCTTGGTTGCTGCCTCGGCCAACGCCCGCGCGTTAAGTTCACGCAAGCGGTCTTCATCGGTCTTGTTGCGCACCAACAAGCTCTTCTTGTCCAACCGAGCAAACTGGCGATGATCCGGATTGCTAAAATAGACTGTTGTCAGCAAGCCAAAAACAACTGCCAGTCCCACCGCAAAAAAATATATCGTTTTTCTGGAAGCAAAGGCCATATTATTCTTTGTCTAGCCGCCCTGCCACCAAGCCGTCCATCAATTCCTGGCCGACCGCTAGCAACAGTGCCTCGCTCAGCTTAGGACCGATCAATTGCAAGGCAGTCGGCAGGCCATCAGCCAAGCCGGAAGGGATACTGACAGCCGGCAAACCGGCCAGCGATGCCGGCGTCAAAAAGATATCTTCCAGATACATCTTGAGAGGATCGCCGATCTGCTCGCCAATCCGAAAGGCGGTGCCTGGCGTTGACGGACATAATAATAAATCAAAACTAGAGAAAGCCTTGGCAAAATCACGCGCAATCAAAGTGCGCACTTGTTGCGCTTTGAGATAATATTGATCATGATAGCCGGCGCTGAGCGCGTAGGTGCCCAGCATAATGCGGCGTTTGACTTCGTCGCCGAAGCCCTGCCCTCGGTTGATGCGATAATCGGCAGCCAAGTCCGCATTGCCTTCGGCTCTGTAGCCAAAGCGCAAACCATCGAAACGAGCCAGATTGGAACTGATTTCCGAAGGCGTAATAACATAATAAACGCTCACGCCATAGCCGGCATAAGGCAGTTTGGCCGCGCTAACCGTCGCACCGGCTTTTTCCAAAAGCTCAATCGTCTGTCTAATGCCCGCTTTGACCGGTTCGGCCACCGCGTCAGTCATAAATTCTTCCACGATGCCGATCTTTAATCCTTTGATTTTTATTTCATTCATTTCACCCTGATACGCCTCTAATTCTCGCGGCAGAGTAGTGCTGTCCAATTCATCTGCTCCGGCCATCGCCGACAAAACCAAAGAAGCGTCAGCTGCCGTCTTGGCCAGGATGCCCGGTACATCGGTCGAGCTGGTCATAGCAATCAGCCCCCAACGAGAACACAAGCCGTAGGTCGGCTTGAGCCCCACCACGCCGCAGAAAGACGCCGGATGGCGCACCGAGCCGCCAGTGTCCGTGCCCAGGGCAAACAAGGCCAGGTTGGCTGCCACAGCCGCCGCCGAACCGCCCGAAGAACCGCCAGGCACATGTTCCGGATTCCAAGGATTCTTGGTTACGCCGTAGCAGCTGGTCTCGGTCGAAGCGCCATGAGCGAATTCATCCAGGTTGGTCTTGCCTAGCAAGATTGCCCCGGCCGCATTCAAACGTGAGACAACCGTAGCATCATAAGGCGCCTGATAATCCGCCAACATCCTAGAAGCGGCCGTAGCGCGGAAGCCCTTGGCCAAGATATTATCCTTAGCCAGATACGGGATGCCCAACACTCCGCCGCGCTCCCCTTCGCTAAGACGTCGATCAGCCGCAACAGCCTCAGCCAAGGCCTGTTTGCTATTTATTTCCAAACAGGCGTTAAGCCGGTCGTTTTGATCTTCAATCGCAGCTAGGCAATCTTGCGTCAATTGAACGGCTGTCAATTGGCCGCTATCCAATAATGCCCTGGCTTCGGTAATCGTTAATTTATTTGCTTGCATATGGGTTATTTTTCTTAATCATAAACCGAAATGGCCCCTGAAGTCAAAAGCCCCGCCGACCAGGCGAGGCTTTGTCTGAAATATACAAATAGAACTAAGCTTTGCGTATATCCTTGCACAGCATCCAAGCGGCGCCGATAGCCCAAGAGCTCAGCAAGACAGCTAGGAAAAACCCGAATAACGGCACGGCCATCAAGGCATAAGTTACGATAACACCGAGAATCATGACATATACAGGATTAATATTATCGACTTCCTTACGCGCTTTCTTGTCATTTGGCTTATGTTTATAACGTCCCATCATCATATAGCCAACCATAATAGCGGCAACCGGCTTAGCAATCATAATCGACGTCAGCCATAAGCACATCAAGATAATACTAATCGGCAAACCGATAATAGTCATCGCCAAGAAGATGGCCAGCACCGGGATTAAAACAGTTACCAAGGCGCCCCAGCCGATTGAAATAAAAGGCTTGGCCACCATCAAGTCAGCCACTTCCATAGTCCGTTTGCGCCAAAGTTTCATCAAGAACAAACCGATAATAACCGCGCTAAAAATAGCGACGATTCTGCACCAGATCCACATGCGAGCGATGCTTAGCGCCAAGAAACCAAAATTGTTGCTCGCTTCCTTGGTGACATTGCCGCTAATACTCGGACGGCTGGCGATAGAAGCGTCAAAAGCCGAACGATAAGTCAAGTTGCCGCCTATTGAAGCGCGCTCTTGCATGATTAAAGGTTTATAGGCGCTGGCGGTATAGACATCTTCGAAGATGAAAAAGACGTTCTGAGCCACCTTGCCGGACAAAAAGATCTGATAAGCGCGCCCGCGCATTGAGCCATTGACCAAGCCCATGTGATTGACGCGGCCCGCCCAAAACATAGCATCCATGCCGATGTCCGCCTTGGGACCGATAATCAGGTCAGACGCTACAACCATCAGATTGCGGCCGACTCTGTTTTCGACGCTGACGGCAGAACCGACGCTGCGGATGCTGCCATGCACCACGCCGGAAATAATCAAGGTCTGGGCGGCGCAAACAACATCTCCATCAACCTCACCTTTTACTTCTACTGTCGAACCGGCACAAAATAAATCACCGGTAACATGGCCCTCAATCGAAATATTGTTAGCTGCCGCGAAATAATTGCCCTGTATTTCCTTCCCGGCATCTAATACTTGGGAAGTGAGAGGTTTCGCTGTAGCGGCCATGCTAGCCAAAGGCACGGCAATGGAGACGGCAGCTACCAAGAGCAAAGCCTTGACGCTTGTTTTTGTCATAATTTTATGGTTTAATGTCTTAATGTTTTAGCTAGCTCGGCCTATTTAAACAAGGTTAAAATTGGGTTAGCAAACTTATACACAATTATAACATTTTTTAGAAAACATGACAAAGCCCATCGCACTAGCCATTGCCGAAAGATTATTGCAAGATCAACCGACCTCCGCCTTGGAAATATCGGCAATAACAAAAAAAGTTGCCAAGCAAGTCAAACAAGGCCTGCCTCCTTATAGCGAGATTATCGCAGCGCTCAAGCAGCTGGCTCATAATTCAAAAACGATTAAGCCGTCGCAGGTGGCAGACCACGCTCAGGTGGCAGGCTTGATTAAGCTGCTCAAAAAGCGCGCGGTTCGCACATTGTCCGGCGTCGCGCCGGTGGCTGTTTTAGTCAAGCCCTACCCGTGCCCTGGACGTTGCGCTTTCTGCCCCACCGAATTATCGGTGCCCAAAAGTTATCTATCCAACGAACCGGCCGTTATGCGCGCTATCCGCTGCGACTATGACCCGGCGGCGCAAATCCATTTCCGCCTCAAAGCCCTGCTGGCCAACGGCCATCAGCCCGAAAAAATTGAATTGATCGTCATCGGCGGCACCTGGTCATATCTGCCCGACAAATATAAATACTGGTACATCGCCAGCTGCTTCTTTGCGGCCAATCATTTCCAACGCAAGGCCTCTTATTTACCGCTTAAGGAAACCGCTACCCTGGCCCAGCTAAAAAAATGGCTGGCCAAAGAGCAGCTAATCAACGAGACAGCCGCTTACCGCCTAATCGGCATCACATTGGAAACGCGCCCCGATTATTTGGACCACAAAGAACTGGCACAGATGCGCGCCCTGGGCGCCACCCGCATCGAGCTGGGCGTCCAAGCCATCGACGACGAAATACTCAAAAAAAATCTGCGCGAATCAACCGTGGCCGACATCCAGCGCGCTACTGCCCTGGCGCTTGCCTATGGCTTCAAACTAACTTATCACATCATGCCCGGCTTGCCCGGATCAAACCCCGAAAAAGATATAGTCATGTACCGCGGACTATTCAGCCAAGAAGACCAGATTACCGTTTTCCGCACTCCGGCCAGCGTCAGCCTGACCGCCAAAACCGCTGCCTATTTATTGCAAACCGCTCTGCCGGACAATCCTTACAACCCCGACCAAATCAAACTCTATCCGACCGTTGTCACCAAAGGCAGCCTGCTCTACCGCTGGTGGAAAGCCGGCAAATACCATACCTACGATGACGATTCGCTGGCCGAAGTTATAGTCGCTTGCAAAGAGGCAACTCCGCCCTGGACTCGCATCGTGCGGCTGGTGCGGGATATCCCGGCCGAATCGATTGTGGCCGGCTCTAAGATTTCCAATTTCCGCCAACTCATCCAACAGCGCGGCGCCCATTGCCGCTGCATCCGTTGCCGCGAGGCGCAAGGCCGCGTTGCCGATCTGGCCGCTACCGACCTGATTATCCGCAAATACCGCCACGCCAGCGCTGATGAATATTTTATCAGTTTTGAATCTGCCGATGGCAAAACTATTTACGGTTTCTTGCGCCTGCGCCTAGCCAGCATGTCTCCGCTATTAGAATTGCAAAACACGGCGCTCATCCGAGAGCTGCACGTCTATGGCGAGCTGGCTCGCCTTGGGCACGCCGGAACAGTGCAACACCTCGGCATGGGCAAACGGCTGATGGCTATCGCTGAGCAATTATCGCGCCAATCCGGACAAGCCAAGATCGCCGTCATTTCCGGCGTCGGCGTACGTGATTATTACCGCCATCTAGGCTACCGCCGCAATGGCACCTATATGGTCAAACGGCTCAAATAAGTTAAACCTATTTATCCCTGCGAAGGCAGGGATCCTGGATTCGTTTTTTTAATTTATCATTGCCCGCCAACCGTCGAGTAGACTCCAGCAGGCTTGCCTCCCGCCAGGGAGGGATCCTGGATTTATTTTTATTTATTAGCTATAAATTCGCTACAAAAATTATTCTTACTCAATCTTAATACTTTGCTATATTTAACAATTCCGAATGGAAAGATCCCTGTCTTCGCAGGGATAAATATAATAACATGCTAAAAAAATTACTATTACCCGGAATTTTAGCCTTGTTATTAACCATGGCCTATCTGCCGATGCTTGCCGGCGCCAGCTTTCTGGTCTGGGATGATAGCGCACAGATTATCAACAACCTTGATTTGCGCCTGGGGCTATCTGCCATCGGCAAAATATTTTCCACTTTTTATCTCGACATGTACCAGCCGCTAACCACGCTGTCCTATTGGTTGGACATCAAGCTCTGGGGTTACAACGCCCTGGCTTTTCACTTGGTTTCGCTCGGTCTGCACCTGCTGAATTGTTATTTGGTTTTTAAATTATTGCGAAAATTAAATTTCAAAAAAGAATTGGCAGTCGCGAGCTGCTTATTTTTTGCGCTCTGGCCGACCCAAGTCGAAGCGGCAGCCTGGCTCTCTGCCCGCAGCACTCTGCTCTCCGCCACCGGCATCCTGCTTACGCTACTTCTATATCTGCGATACCTGTCGACAAGCGAAAAAAAATATTATTGGCTATCATTGCTTTGCTATCTGGCCGGCCTCTTGGCCAAAGTTTCCGTAGCCGGCATGTGGCTATTATTGCCTTTGCTACTGCTCGGACAACGCCGCCAAACTTGGCGCGATTGGGCTAAAGCCTCCCCCTTTGCCCTGTTATCGATCGCACTTCTGGCCTGGGCGGCTGTCGGACGTCATCTTGCCGGCCAGCCCTTGTCCGCCGAATACAGCTCATGGTATTTGCCTTTTTATGCTTACAGCTTGCTGTCGTCCGCGCTGCGTGTCGCTTGGCCGTTTCGGCTCTCTCCCCTCTATCCTTTCCCCGGCCACACTCTGGCGATCATCGCTTTAATCTCCCTTATCAGCTTGGCCGCATATACCCTCTGGGGGTATATACAAAAAAAGCCATGGTCATTCTGGCTTGCCTGGCTTTTGGTTTGCCTCGCTCCCAGCGCCGCCATTACTCCGCGCCTGATAACGATTACCGGAGATCGCTATGCTTATCTGGCCGGCTTGCCTATCTTGATATTTTTCGTCTGGCTCCTTAGCCGCCTCAAGCAACCGGCCAAGTACCTCTGCCTTGGACTGGTCCTGGCCGCTGCCGCTTGGGGAACTATCAACTATGCCGCGGCCTGGACAGACGACCGCTCGCTCTGGGATTATGCCGTTGCCAGCCAACCCCGGCATTGCTGGACTTGGTACACTAGAGGCTATACAATTATGGTAGCATCCGGCTTTCCGGCTGCCTTGCCCGATTTCCGCCGCGCAGGCGACCTGTGCTCCCGCGACCAACAGATGTCAGATATGATCAGCCGGCTTTTCTTGGATAATCGACGCTTTAACGAGGCGCTGGTCTATCTGCGCAATTCACTGGCCGCGCGCGAACAGGCCAGCACCCACCACAATATTGCCATGGCTTATTTAGGGCTTAAGCAAACGCCGGCCGCCTGCCGAGAAATCGGCATCGCCCTCGCGCAAGGGCTCAAACCGGATCCGGCTATCAAAAAATATTGTCCGCTGCTTAAATATTAAATTATATGAAATCTTTCTTGTCCAAATATGCGCTCTGGCTAGTGCTGCTAGCCACGGCGCTGGTCTATCTGCCCAGCCTCAGATTCGACTTTTTGCATGGCGACGAATATTTCCATCTGCTAAACAATGCCGATCTGCTAACCGGCAATCTGCAAGGCATGCTGACCAAAGAATACATCGGCATGTATCAGCCTTTGACCTCGCTCTATTATTGGGTGCTATACAACGCTTACGGCCTAAACCCCCTGGCCTACCACGCAGCTAACCTGCTCTTGCATTTGCTGAATATCGCACTGGTTTTTTGGCTGGTCTTCCGTGTCAGCGGCCGCCGTCTGACCGCCTTTGTGACTGCCGCTCTTTTTGCTTTGCAGCCGGCCAACACCGAATCAATCGTCTGGGTCTCTGCCGCCTCCAATCTGCTTAGCTCCGCCTTTCTGCTGGGCTCGCTTCTGATGTATTGGCAAGCAAAAAATCGCCGCCAAATTTTTCTTTCCTTTTTCTTGGCTATTGTCGCCATGCTCTGCAAGCCTTCGGCTATCATCCTGCCTCTATTGATGCTGCTGTTTGATTATTTAAAAAATAAAAAGATCACCGCGCGCGATATTTGGTCCAAGCTGTCGCTCTGGCTGATGGCTATCGCCATGGGCCTGGCCACTATTTACGCCCGGCAGCACGACGGCCATTTCGTCGGCACTATCGCCGCCTACTCTCTCATTGAACAGCTGGCCGTTTATCTTTTTTCTTATTTTTACTATTTTTATAATGCCATCTTGCCCCTCGGCCTGGCGCCTTCTTATCTATACCCCGCCAAACTGAATGGGCAGCTGCCTTGGTTCTATTATGCCGGGGCGCTTGCCAGCCTGACCGGAGTAATAATTATTATAGTCAAAAAATATTACAAGACCTATTGGCCGTTGATCGCCTGGTTCCTGCTCAACCTGGTCCTGGTCGTGCGTTTAAAGCCGATCGGCAAACAAGTGATTGCCAACCGCTATACTTATCTGGCCGGCTTGGCAGTCTACTTCTTGCTGTCGCTCTTATTCGTCCATTTTTACAAGCAGATCAAATGGCGGCGCGCGGCCATCACCGCCCTGATCGGCTATCTATTGCTCCTGGGGGCTATCAGCCTTTTTTATAGCCGCAACTGGCAGGATGATTATTCGCTGGCGACCGCCTCGCTGGTGGAAAACGTCAATAACCCCGAAGCCGGCTACATCTACGACAACCGCGGCAGCGTCTTACTCAAGCAAGGGTTAGTCAAAGAAGCGATGGCTGATTTTTCGCGAGCCATCGCTCTCAATCCGCAATTGTCAGAATCATACAACAACATCGGCATCATCACAGCCGACTACCAGCATGACCCGGGACACTCGATCGTCTATTTCGACTCGGCCATCCGCCTGCAACCGGGACGCACCGATTATCTTTATAACCGCGGTTCGGCGCTGGCCGCAAACCGACAATGGGCGCTGGCGCTGGCCGACTTCGACCAAGCGATTAACAATCTGCCCAGCGTCCCGCCCGAATACCGCCACAACCGCGGCAATGTCCGCTTGTCCATGGGCGACTTCCAAGGCGCGGTTGATGACTTTAGCCAAGTACTGCGCGTCCATCCCAACGCGCTAACTTATCTGCAACGCGGCCAAGCCTATTGGGAACAACATTTAAAGGCGGCGGCCTGCGCCGACTGGACAGAAGCTTCCCAATTAAATCTCCAAGCCGCAACCGCCAAACTAGCGCAATATTGCCATTAATCTTTTTTATGAAACAGCCAGTCCGCATCATCGCCGGCCTAGCCCTGCTATTGCTGGCTGTTTTTTTGGTTTATTATCCCAGTCTGCGCAACAACTTTATCTACTGGGATGATTATCCGCAGATTATCAACAACCCGGCAGCCCACAGCCTAGGCTTGCCGCAGCTCAACCGCATTTTCGGCACCCAAATTGTCGGCATGTATCAGCCATTATCCAGCCTCTACTACGCGCTGATCTACCAATTGGGCGGAGCAAATGCCCTCGTCTTCCACTCGGCCAGCCTGGCATTGCATCTATTAAACATCATCTTGGTTTTCTTCTTGTTGCTGCCTCTGCTCAGCCCGACCCTAGCCTTGGCGGCAACCGCCCTCTTTGCCCTGCATCCGGCACAAGTCGAGAGCGTAGCCTGGATCTCCGCCTCCAGCAACCTGCTATCCAGCGCCTTGATGCTCGGCTCCCTCCTGGCCTATCGCCGCTATCTGACAAAAACCAAAACCATCAACCTGGCAGTTGCGCTCATCTTTGGCACGGCCGCCATCTTTACCAAGCCGTCAGCTATTATATTGCCATTACTCTGGATGTTGGCCGATTGGTGGTATCTGGGAAAGCTAAGCTGGAAAAGTTTGGGCGGGACTAAAATCGTCTTGTGGTTTAGCGCCTTCTTGATGGGCGTCGCCACTATTATCGCCCGGATGGCAGCCGGACACTTCATCGAAAGCTTTTATCAATATTCTTGGTGGGAGAAGATTATACTAATCTGCGATACCATTAAATCTTATCTGCTGACCATGCTTTGGCCATCGCGCTTAAGCCCTTTTTATCCTTACCCTGCCAAGGCTAACGGCTATCTGGCTTGGCCGGTTTTAGCAGCCCCCGTCTTTATCGCGCTTATCGCCTATCTGCTCTGGCGGCTTCGTCGGCAACGTTGGTTGCTCTTGCTGGCCGGCTGGATTATGATTAATCTGGCGCTGGTTATCCGCTTCACTCCGGTGGGCCGCCTATATCTGGCAGACCGTTATCTCTATCTGCCGATTATCGCATCAGCCGCCGGCATCGTCCTATTGCTCAGCAAATTCCCTCGCTTGGCCGGGCTGGACCGTCCGCTCAATAACGCCGGTATCTATATTTTTTCCTCATTGCTCATTGTCTACGGTTTCCTCAGTCTGCAACAAAGCCAAATCTGGCAAGACGATCTCAGCTTGCATAGCGCCGCCATCGCGCGCTATCCGCGGCATCCGGAAATGTCTTTTGTCTATGATAATCTGGCTAACGCCCTGTTGCGTCTGGGACGCGTCGATGATGCCAAAGCGGCCATAGACACGGCCTTGCGCCTAAACCCCGAATTAGGGGCATCCTACAACAATCGCGGGCTTATCTACATGGCCTATCTAGGCCAACCCAAGGCCGCCCTAGCCGACTTTGACTCTGCCCTGGCCCTGGCACCCGACTCCCATATTTACCACTTTAACAAGGCCTTGGTGCTGGCTAAATTAAGCCGCCAGCGCGAGGCCTTAATCGAATTAAACTTGGCCATCAAACTGGCTAAGCCGCTGCCGGCCGAATATCTGTGCCAGCGCGCCGCCTGGACCAAGACGGCTCAGCCGGAACAAGCGGCCCGGGATTTAGCGCAAGCGCGCCTGCTGTTAAAAGACGCCGTACCGCTAGCCGGCCAACCGGTTTTTATCAAGACTAGCTGTCCTCTATGAACAGAAAAACCATCGCCATTTTAATCGGCGCTTTGCTGCTGATAACGGTTGCCGCCTATAGCCCGATCGAAAAAAATAATTTTTTGTCCTCCGACGACGGCGAACAAGTTGTCAATAACCAAGACATCCGCCAGTGGTCGCTAGCCGGAGCTGCCCGCATTTTCGGCAGCTACTACGTCGGCATGTATCAGCCGCTAACCACGCTGGGCTATGCCGCCGAATATCGCCTCTTCGGACCGGACGCGCGCGCTTTCCACCTGGACAGCTTGGCCTTGCATCTCTTGGCTGTCGGACTGGTAATTTGGCTGAGCTATCTGCTGTTCGACAACTGGCTAATTGCTATCTTAGCCGGCTCTTTTTTTGCGCTTTGGCCTACGCAGGTCGAAGCCGTAGCTTGGGTCTCGGCGCGCAGCACCTTGTTGTCGTCGCTGGGCATCTTGGCTGTATTAGTCGCTTATCTGTATTATTTGCGGCAACCGCGGCGATGGCTCCTGGCGCTAGTTTATCTGCTTGCCTTGCTGGCCATCTTATGCAAAGTTTCGGCCGTCATTCTTCCCCTGCTCTTATTGCTGATTAGCCGGCTGAGAGAAAGCAATTGGAAAAAATGCCTGCGCGTCACTTGGCCGCTCTGGCTGCTATCGCTGCTTTTCGGACTGGTCGCCATTCGAGCTCGCCAGAATTACGGTTTCTTTGTCGATGAAAAATATAATTGGAGCCAAAGCCTAATGCTGATGGGCGCCAGTTTTACCTGGCAAATCAAGCTACTGTTCGCGCCCTTCAATTTATCCGCTTTTTATCCCCAACCGCTGTTGGCGACTTTCTCATGGTTTTGGCTGGCCATACCGGCGGCTTATCTTGCCGTCTGCTGGTTCGTTCGCAAACAAAAAATATTATTATTCGGCCTATGCTGGTTTCTGCTGCAGCTGATCCTCTCGATCCAGATCATGCCGCACACCATTCAAATCGGCGCCGACCGCTATAATTATCTGGCGCTCTTGGGCTTGATCTGGCCGCTGCTGATCAGGCTGCGTTTGTTAGCGCCGTCAAAACGGCGGTTGGCTGTTATAGGCGCTACCGCCCTCTTGGCCGTTATGGCTATTACCGACTGGGGCCAAGCTCAAACCTGGCAAAGCGATCTGACACTCTGGCAAAATGCAGCCCGTATTTCCAAATCAGCGCCGATTATCTGGTATAATCTGGCCGAAGTCAACAGAGCTAGCGGGAATTACGGCGAATCTCTGGCTATCGCCGATGAACAATTGGTCAAACACCCCGACTATGCTAATTTTTATTATTTGCGCGGCCTGATCGCCCTGCAGCATAATCAGCTCTACGCCCAAGCGGCTGCCGATTTCCAGACAGCCATCAAGCTGCAGCCGGCGCTGCCTGCCTACTATTACAATCTGGCATTGGCGCAAAGCGCCTTGGGACAGACTACGGCGGCGCTGCAAAACTTGGATTTGGCGGAAGTAAAGATTGCCAAACCGAAACAAAAGATGTATCTGCCCTTTATCCAAGCGCAACGCCAGCTGTTAAAAAATAAAAATAATTATGCCAAATAAATTTTTAGACAAGATCTGCGCCAATCGCTGGGCCATCATCGCACTCGCCGCCATCACTATCGCGGCGGTTTTCTGGCCGCTGGCCAACGCCGACTTTTTGCACTACGACGATCCCGAACAGCTTTTCCAAAATCAGGATATCCGCGCTCTAAACCCGCAATCAATCGATAAGATCTTCCATTCTTTTTATGTCGGCATGTATCAGCCCTTAACTACGCTCGGCTACGCCATCGAATATCGCTTGTTCGGCCTCAACCCTAGATGGTTCCACATAGACAATTTACTCCTGCATCTCTTGGCCGCTCTTCTGGTCATCAAGCTCAGCCTATTGATATTCAAGGACAGGCGCACAGCTCTAGCGGCCGGCCTATTATTCGCCTTATGGCCGACGCAAGTAGAAGCGGTTGCCTGGCTCTCGGCCAGGAGTACTTTATTATCCGCCTGCCTAGCGCTTGCTTCTATTATTACCTATCTTTATTACCGCCAAAAAAATCGACTAGCCTATCTGATTATCTCCGTCACCTTGTTTGGCTTAGGCTGCTTGGCAAAATCTTCCGTCGTCATCTTGCCGGCGCTGCTTTTGCTCTTGGACTGGCGCTTGGGCGCCGATTGGAAAAAGCGTTGGCCGGCCATTGTGCCCTACGTGCTATTGGCAGGCGTTGCCACTATTGCCGCGATATTAGGCAGACAATCTGTCGGCATTTTTCACAGCGAAAACTTTTATCTCTGGCAAAGAATAATCTTAATCGCAAGCGCGTATGCGTGGCAGCTCTACCGGCTGGTTTGGCCGTTTAATCAATCCTTGATTTATGAACGGCCCAGCGGCCTCGCGGGGTTCTCTGTTATAATCTGGGCTGGAGCCGTCTTGCCATTGCTGATTGGAGCGCTCTTGGCGCTAAGCGGCAAGATTAGAAAAGCCGGGCTCTTTTATTGTTTGTGGTTTTTCTTGCTGCTGCTGCCCAGCCTGCAAATTATTCCTTTCACCCTGCTTTTAGGCGCTGATCGCTACAACTATCTGGCCTGCCTGGCTCTAATCTGGCCCTTAGCCTTACTCTGGCGCCGGCTGGCCTCTCGCACTGCCCTTGGCGCTATCGCCGCCCTGCTTGCCATACTCATCATTATCGGCTGGTCATCTTGCCTTTACGCTTTCAGCTGGCGCAGTTCTGTTTCACTCTGGGATTATTCGATTGATAATTTCCCCAGTTCCGGCAGCAGCTGGGTCAATCGCGGCTTAGATCGCATAGACACCGATTGGCGCCGATCTTTAGCTGATTTCGAAATGGCACTTAAGATAGACCCCATCAATCCTGCCGCCTACAACGCTCGCGGGATCATCAGACTGGACAAGCTGCACAATTACCAAGCCGCCGTCGATGATTTTAATCTGGCTATTTCTTATAACCATTACCGCGCTCGCTATTACTACAATCTGGGGCGCGCTTTCCGACAGCTGAACGCTTGGCCGGAAGCGCTCAAGGCTTTTACTCGCGCGCAAGAGCAATACATCGGCTTGGCAAACGAACAAGATTTGCCGGCCAACATCCTATTAAATCGCGCCTACATTCATTATCAACTCAAAAACTACAAAGCTTGCGTTCAAGATACATCCGACTATTTAATTTTAGCGCCGGATAACAACGAAGCTTTCTATTACAAAGGCTTGGCGGAACTTAATCTAAAAAACCCTGCCGGCTGCCCCGATTTAAAAAGGGCCATGGAGCTGGGACATCAAGAGGCAGTCAAGATATACCATCAATATTGCCAAAAAGCCCCTAAATAGCTTAAGCTAAGCTTGCTATGCAGAAACTGAACAAAATCAATATTACAGCTAGCAAGCTGTGGTTAGCCGCTATCCTCATGCTGGCTTTTTTGGTTTTTACGCCCGCGCTCAAAGGAGCTTTTTTGGAATGGGATGATACCGTGCAAGTACCCAATAATCCGGACATCCAAAACCTATCGCCGGACGGGCTGCGGCAAATTTTTTCCAGTTACTATGCCCAGATGTACCAGCCCCTGGCCAGCCTGAGCTTTGCCCTGGAATATCGCGCCGTCGGGCTGCAGACCTGGCTCTATCATCTGGACAACATCTTTTTGCATTGCCTAAATATTTTGCTCGTCTTCTGGCTGACCAAAAAGCTATTCCGCCGCCAATTGCCGGCATTATGGGCAGCCGCCCTCTTTGCCGTCTGGCCGACTCAAGTGGAAGCCGTGGCCTGGATCTCGGCGCGCAGCACGCTAATAGCCTCCGGCTTCTTGCTCGCCTGCCTACTATCCTATATATATTATCTGGATCGCAAAGCCGTCCGCTTTTATTTTTTGGCTTTGTTATTTTTTGTCTTGGCGCTGTTGAGCAAATCGGTCGCCGCTATCATTCCCCTGCTTTTGTGGCTGTTGGATTACTGGAAAGGCCGTAAGTTTAGCTGGCGCATGATTGCCGAAAAAATACCTTACCTGGCCCTGGCTATCGTCTTCGGCCTGGTCGCCATTGCCGCCCGCAAGAGCATCGGCACGCTAACCTTTTCGGTCTACAACTGGACCGACCGCATCGTCCTCATCCTCTACGCCGCAAGCGTCCAAGCCTACAAAGCATTATTGCCTTTTGGTCTGCATACCTACTATCAGCATCCGGCCGATAACCATGACCATCTCTACTGGTGGGTTTATCTGGCGGCGCTTTTGCCGCTCTTGGGCGGCTGGTTAGTTTATCTTAACCGCCAAAGACGCTGGCTGGTTTTTGGCGCTATTTGGTTTGCGTTAAACATTATCTTAAGCATCCAACTCGCGCCCTACATTACGATTGCCGGAGCCGATCGTTATAATTATTTAGCCTTGCTGGCTATCGTCTGGCTAATCGCCTTTTTTGCCGGTTGCAAGCATTGGAGCTATCAAGCCGTCTTGGCAACTTGCTTGATGGGATTGGCTCTAGCCAGCTGGAACTTGTCCTATGTCTGGCAAAGCGAAATTGATCTCTGGCAAAATGTCATCAACAATGATCCACTGGCCGGCACAGCCTATATGAGCCGCGGCTCGGCCAAAAATGCCCTAGGCGACCCCTTGGGCGGGATTGACGATCTGGATATTGCCATCGTACTCTCGCCTAATCTGGTCGAAGCCTACAATATCAAAGGGGTCATCGAAATGCAGGCGCTGCACCGCTATGATTGGGCGGCTCGCGACTTCAATCAAGCGGTCCGCTTGCGCCCCGATAGTCCGGTCTATTTTTATAACCGCGGGCTTGCCATGACTTATTTAAACAGCCTCAAACAAGCAATCGCCGATTACTCGCAAGCCGTCAGGCTGGAAAGCAGCGGTAAGAATAACCCGAGCTTTCTAGCCAGCGCGAATTATTCTTTGGCCGTAGCCCTAAAAATAACCAAAAACAACAAAGACGCCGAGGACAAAGCTATGATCGCCACAACTCTGGACCCGCTTAGAGCAGACGCCTGGTACTTATTAGGCGCACTTAAAAATATTAAAGTAAAAGCCAGCGGCTGCCCTGAGATTATAAAAGCCGCCAGCCTAAATTTCGAACCTGCCCGCGCAGAAGCGTTGGCCTGCGCTCATCATGAAAAATAAACGCCAATATCTACTTATTGCCCTGCTGGCATTAACAGCCCTGGTCTACTGGCCCCTAACCAGTAACCGCTTTATTTATTGGGATGACTATTTCCAATTTTTAGGCAACCCTGCTTTTCATCAAATAACCTGGGCGGGACTCTTGGCTATTTTCCGCCCCGACAACAATCCCTTAGGCATGTATCAACCCCTGGCAACTGCCATCTTTACCGCCACCTATCAACTGTTCGGACCCAGCCCATTGCCCTTTCATCTATTAAGTTTGCTTTTCCATTTGCTAAATATCTTGCTGGTTTTCTGGCTGCTTAATAAACTTAGCCGGCGCTTTTGGCCATCGTTTATCACCAGCGCTTTTTTTGCCTTGCATCCAGTCCAAGTGGAAAGCGTGGCCTGGATTTCCGCATTCAGCAACTTGCTTTGGAGCAGCGCCGCGCTTAGCGCTATGATTATTTATTTGTATCATTTAAAACAACCGAAGAAATGGCAGCTGGCCTTGATTTATCTGCTCACCATCGGCGGACTGCTGGCAAAATTTGCGGCAGCAGTCATCCCCGTATACCTCTATCTGTTGGATTGGCTCAAAGGACGCTGGTCCAGCCGCCTATTCTGGCAAAAAATCTTTTTGCTAATTATTGCTTTTTTCTTCGGTCTTTTAGCTGTCACTATCCGCCAATCTTCGCACGGCCATCCGCTGGATATGCCAGCCTACACCTTTGTCGATACGCTTTGGCTTTCCGCCGCCGCTCCCGTCTTGCATTTATCCAAAGTCGTCTGGCCCGTCGGTCTGAACAATTTCTATCCTTACCCGGCCAAGACGCCTTATCTGCCATGGTGGATTTATGCCAGCGCCATCACAACCATAATCCTTCTCTCTGCCATCCTGCTTAGCAAAAGAAAGAGCCTGATCGCCGGTGCCGTTTTTTATATCATATCTTTGGCTTTGATTTTCAAAATCGTGCCTTCCAGCACGCCGATTATGGCCGACCGTTATTTATATCTGGCGGCTTTGCCCGTTTATTGGCTGGCCGCCGAAGGTTTGCTGGCGCTCCACCGTTGGCGCAAATACGCCGCCATCACCGTGACCGTTATTGTCTTCGGAGTCCTGGGATATTTAAGCTACGCGCAAACCAAAACATGGTTTAATGACTATACAGTCTGGCAACGCGTAGTCGATCTGACCGATTCAGCTCGCAGCCACGCCTTAGTCGGCAAGACTTACATGATTGTCGGCGATTACACCCAAGCTCTTTATCACTATCAACGGACAGTCGCACTTAACCCGGGAGACTCCGTCACTTGGAACAACATCGCTGTCATGGAAGGCGACCTCTACGGCCGCTGGCAACAATCCCTAGCCGCCTCCCAAAAAGCTCTGAGCATCGACGCCGAAAGCCAGTTTAACTGGTATCGCACCGGCCTAGCCGAAGCCAAGCTCGGCCAAAACCAAAAGGCGCTCAATCACTTCAATCAAGCCATAGTCATCGAGCCTGATTTTGCCGAAGCTTATTACGAAAAAGCCTTGCTATTAGAAAAAATAAAAAAGCACAAAGAAGCCTGCCGCAACTTGGCTAAAGCGCGCGATTTAGACTATAATGAAGCCAAGAAACTATATACAACTCTATGCCGACAATAAAACTAAACCAAGCCGATCCCGAAGTTGCCCAGCTAATTGCCACCGAAGCCAAGCGCCAAGCGAATACCATCAATCTGATCGCCAGCGAAAATTATGCCTCGCCAGCTGTCCTGGCCGCCTTGGCCTCGCCCTTCACCAACAAATATGCCGAGGGCTACCCGGGCAAGCGCTATTACCCCGGCAACGAAATCGCCGACAAAGTAGAGAGCTTGGCCATCGCTCGCGCCTGCAAATTATTTGGAGCCGAACATGCCAACGTCCAAGCCTTATCCGGCGGCCCGGCCAACCTGGCTATCTATTCCGCCTTCCTTAAGCCGGGCGACAAAATTCTGGCGCTCAAACTATCACACGGCGGACATCTCTCCCACGGCCATCATGTCAATTTTTCCGGTCAGAACTATACCGCCATCTTTTACGGCGTCGACCCGAAGACCGGCTTGATAGACATGAAAGAAGTGGCCAAGTTGGCAGCAGCCGAACAGCCCAAAATTATCGTAGCCGGCGCCAGCGCCTATCCGCGAGACATCGACTGGGTAAGCTTTGCTAAAATCGCGCGCAAAAATAAAGCCTTGCTGCTGGCCGACATTTCACACACCGCCGGCCTAATTGCTGCCGGGTTACTAACCAATCCAATACCGCTAGCCGACATCGCCATGACTACCACGCACAAATCCCTGCGCGGTCCGCGCGGCGCTATTATTTTCTGCAAACAAAATTATGCTTCGGCCATTGATCGCGCCGTTTTCCCCGGCTACCAAGGCGGCCCCCATCTCAACAACATTGCGGCCATCGCCGTAGCGCTCAAACAAGCCTCGACTCCGGCCTTCAAGAAATACGCCAAACAAATTCTGCTTAATACTCTGGCCATGGCCGACGAATTCGGCCGCCTCGGCTATCAGTTGACTTCCGGCGGCACCGATACGCACCTTCTGGTCATCGACCTGACCAACAAGGGCCTCAGCGGCAAACAAGCCGAAGCTAAACTGGCGGAGGACAACATCACTGTTTCTCGCTCCACGATTCCTGACGACCCGCGCGGCCCCATGGATCCATCCGGCATCCGCATCGGCACCCCGGCCATCACCACCCGCGGCTTCAAAGAAAAAGACGTCCGCTTGCTCGCCCGCCTGATAGACCAGTCATTGGCAGGCAAAAGCATCAAGGCAGCCATTGCTCAACTCTGTAAAAAGAATCAAATTAACTAATTATACGACTAAGAATGCAGCCATATCGGCTGTATTTTTATTTTGCATTTTTACCTTAAAATAAGCCCAAATACATCAATACTATTTGTATTTTACTCTTTTTGACTAATAACGCTTTAAAGGCTAAGATATAGCTGAAAATCACTTTATTTGATAAATACACCACTATGCAAATTATAGACGGCCGCAAACTGGCAAAACGGGTTAAAGACGGCATTGCCCAAGAAATATTTCTCCTAGGCCAACATCCCACCCTGGCTATTATCCTGGTCGGCAATCGGCCCGATAGCGAACTCTACGTCAAGCTCAAACTGGAAGAAGCGGCCAAGGTCGGCATCGATGCCAGCCTTTACCGCCTAAACGAAGATGCCAGCATCAAAGAACTTAATGACGCTATTAATTTCCTAAACCAAGATCCTCAGACCGATGCTATCTTGGTCCAACTCCCCTTGCCCGAGCAATTCGACGCCGATCAGATTATTCAATTGATTAACCCGGCCAAAGATGTAGACGGCTTCCACCAGGAAAATCTCAAGCACTTGGCCGAGATCGATAATCCGACCCGTCTTTTGCCGCCGGTCTACCTGACCGTGCTAAATTCCTTGGGCGCTACCGGCATCGATTTAGCCGGTCGCCACACAGTCGTCGTTGCCAAAGAGGGCATCTTCGGCCAAAAGCTGGTCGAACTGCTTAACGCCCTCGGCGCCCGCGCCAAGCTAGTCTTACCTTCCGAGCCAGAATTAGCCAATCTCACTAAGCCGGCTGATATCATCATCACTGCCGTCGGCCAAGCCGGCCTAATCAGCTCCGAACATGTCAAGCCCGATGCCACCCTGATCGATATCGGCATCAGCCAAGACGAAGACGGCAAAACAGTCGGCGATTTGGACTGGCCGCACATCCAAGAAGCGGCTTGGGCCACTCCCGTCCCCGGCGGCATCGGTCCGCAGACCGTCGCCTTTGCTCTCAAAAATACTTTAGACTGTTATTACAAACAACATAAAAATGACTAACCTAATCGAACAAAAACTGGAACTAATAGAGCTGATGAAGTTGCATTACGGCTTTGCCACATTGCGCCCCGGCCAAGAACAAGCCATCGACCAAGTGCTATCCGGCCGTTCCTGCCTGATCGTCATGCCGACCGGCGGCGGTAAATCTTTGTGCTACCAATTGCCCGCCCTTATTTTGCCCGGCATCACCATTGTCGTCTCGCCGCTAATCGCCCTCATGAAAGACCAGGTCGATGCGATGCAAAAAATCGGCATCCCGGCCGCCTTCATCAATAGCTCTCTCAGCCCCGAAGAAACCACCCAGCGCCTCCAAGCAGCCGTCGATGGCCAGCTCAAACTGCTCTATATCGCGCCTGAGCGTTTTTATAATCAAGAATTTCTCAATGCCTTGCCTCAACTCAATGTCTCGTTATTCGCCGTCGACGAAGCTCACTGCATTAGCCAATGGGGCCACGATTTCCGACCATCCTACCGCCAGCTCAAAAAAGCGATTGCCCGCATCGGCTCGCCAGTCGTCATCGGATTGACTGCTACGGCTACCCCCGAAGTGCGCCGCGACATCGTCGACCAACTGGACATGGACGCCAGCGCCACCATCGTCACCGGTTTCGGCCGGCCCAACCTGCAATTCGGCGCCGGCATCGTCCATGACGGACAAAAAGCCAGCATTATTACCGAAACGATTATGCATCTGCCCAAGCCTATCGGCATCGTCTATTCCGGCACCCGCGCCCGCACCGAAACGATTATGAGCGAATTGGCCGCCAATGGCATCGACGCCGCTGTCTATCATGCCGGTCTGGAAGCAAATGACCGCCAACGGGTACAGGACGACTTCATGTCCGGCAAAGTGCCGATCATTGTCGCTACCAACGCCTTTGGCATGGGCATCGACAAATCCAATATCCGCTTTGTCATCCACGATGGTCTGCCGCCTAATATCGAAGCCTATTACCAAGAAGCAGGCCGCGCCGGACGCGATGGCGAAATGGCACTATGCCTGCTGCTCTATAGCCCGCGCGACCGTTATTTGCGTGAGTTTTTTATCAAAGGCGACAATCCCCCGCCCAGTCTAATTTTGGATACCTACGATTATTTATTAAGCTTCGAAGAAGACCGCGTCTTTATCACCTACTCAAGCGTCAGCAAGGCAATCGGCGGCGATGCTCCCGATATGGCCGTCAGCACCGCCATCAAACACCTGGAAGGCGTCGGCTACGTTCAACGCTCCCGCGAATCCAACAGCTTGGCTTGGTTAAAGCTAACCAACGAATTTTCCGCCGCTTACGATAGCATCGGCAAGGGCGCCAAAAAATCTATCGACCTAATCGTCAAATTAGAAAGGCTCTATGCCGACAAATTGCTAGCCGGCTGGGAAACCAATCTGGACGAACTGGCCGATTCGCTGGGCGTCAAACGCTCTGCCCTCTTGCGGTTAATTAAAAAACTGGAAGATCAAGGACAACTGGAATACCGCCCGCCATTCAAAGGCACCGAAATTATCATCAAGCGCCGCGTCGAACGCTCTTTAGTTGAACTGGATTATCCAGCCCTGGAGGAAAAAGCGCGCGCCGCCTACGCCAAGCTGGACCAAATGGAAGAATATGCCTATCACCCAGGCTGCCGCCAACAATATATACTCAATTATTTCGGCCAACAATCAGAACCATGCGGTAAATGCGACCAATGCATCAAGATGCGCGCCGGTCTTGCCCTAGACGAAACCGTACGCCAGATTGAAGCCGAAGACAACGCAACAATCAAGCATCCACAAAGCAAACTCTCTACCAAACTAACCCAGCTGGAAACCTTGGACCTCTATCTTAAAGGCTTCAAACCGGACCAAATTGCCAAAGAGCGCCAACTGGCCGAGAGCACCGTCTATGAACACCTGGCCTATCTGATTGAAAAAAAGATGCCCATCGACCTGGACAAGTTGGTCGACAGCCGCAAGCAAAAAATTATTTTGGAAAAAATCAAAGAGTTGGGAGACGAAAAAGTAAAACCGCTCAAGGAAGCCCTGCCCGAAAATATCACCTACAATGATATTAAACTGGTAATGGCCAAGTCACGCAAAGACAAAAAATCAAAATAAAAAATCCCCAGCTCCTATAACTTTAAAAACTTTACGAACTTTATAAACTTTAAGAACTTACCCGTGAAAGCTCAAACCCGCAGAGAATTATTAGACCTAGTCAAAGCCAACTACTCGGCCATCGCCGCTGATTTCGCGCGCGACCGCCAGCGCGCTTTTTGGCCGGAACTGGTCAAGATAATTACCGAAATTATACCAACCGAGCAGCCCAGCCGCGTCCTGGATGTCGGCTGCGGCAATGGCCGTCTCTTCAAGAGCCTCCCCCCGACTGCCAGCTATCTAGGGGTTGATAATTCACCGGAATTATTAGAGCAAGCCAGGGAATCAAATACCGACCAGCGCGCCGTCTTTAAGACCGGCGACATTTTGGAACTCAACAAACTGCCCGAAGTAAACTTTAGCCACATCTTTGCTATCGCCGTCCTGCATCATCTTCCCGGCCGCCAACTACAGCTAGAAGCGCTCAAACAACTCAAAAGTAAACTAGCGCCAGACGGCCGCCTAGTTGTCACTGCTTGGAATCTCTGGTCAGAATCAAAATACCGCAAATTAATTTGGCGCTTTTGGTTCCTTAAATTACTAGGACGCAACAAGATGGACTTTGGCGATATCGTTTTTGACTGGCAAGGTTCCAAGCAACCCAGCCGCCGCTACTACCACGCCTTCCGCACCAAAGAACTCAAAAAACTGGCACGTGCGGCCGGCCTCAAGCTGGACAGCTTCAGCAAAGATCGCCTGAACTATTACCTGATTCTAAAAAAATAAAAACAACTCCGGCTATTCCGGAGTTGTTTTTATGATTGTAAATTTTAAGCTTCTTGGGCTGGAGTTTCTTCAACTGGAGCTTCGATGACTGGAGTAACTTCAACGACTGGAGCCTCTTCAACAGGAGCTTCGACCGGCTTAGCCACTTCCTCAGCAGCCTTGGCCACTTCGACAGGCTCAGGGCGAGCGGCTTCTTCGGCGGCAGTCTTTTTGGCTTCTAAGCCCTTCTTCTTTTCTTCGTCGGCTTTTTTCTTGATGTCCTGTCTGACCTTCTTGGACAAACGGGAGACACGCAATTTTTTGCCATCAACAACCTTGTGCTCAACAAATAAATTGTTAACCACGCCGGTCATCTGAGCGCCCACTGAAATCCAGTGCTTGACGCGGTCAGCTTTGACATCCAAGTGCTTGTTGTGAGGATTGTAGGATCCGAGGATCTCCAAAGGATTGCCATAAGTATCACGGCCCTTTTCAGAGACGATCAAACGGTACATTGGCATGCCCTTTTTGCCCTTGCGAGCGAATTTGATAGTAAGCATAGATTATATCTCAAATATTTAATTATATTATTTGAGAGCATGAAATTGACGGATTTCACGCTGGCCTCAGGTGCGGGACGTATGAGCGGGTAGCGGGAATCGAACCCGCCTCTTAAGCTTGGAAGGCTAACATAATAACCACTATACGATACCCGCAAAACCTCAAAAATTACCTATAGACCAGGTTCTAGAGCTAGGACCAGATTAACACATTATCCACAGTTTGACAAGAGCCGGTGGATAAGCCTGTTATTTGCAAAGATTTACCTATAATTAGCCTAAAAATTAAACTTTTTGGCTGCTATGATTTCGGCCAATGCCTTGCGCTCAGTTTGTTTTTCCGGCTCTTCATTAGACACATCTACTCGTAAATGACCGATGGCCAGCATTACTTCTACCTTATAACCTTCGGGCAAGCCAACTTGCTCCGTTGCCTTGGCGTAGTCAATACCTCCTAACACATGAAAAGCCAAACCTCTGGCTCCCGCTTCCAAGGCGATATTTTCTACCGCCGCCCCGACATCAAATCCGGCAGCTGCATTTGCGCTATGGTCTCTTTCATAAAACTGCTTACTGACCGCCACCACCAAAGTAGCTGCCTTGCTCACCCAGGCCTGATTATTCTCAGTCAACAAATTAAAATAGTCTTGCCAGCAATCATCTCCGGGCAAAGCATAAATAAAACGCCAAGGCTGTTCATTGTAGGACGATGGCGCCCACCTTGCCGCTTCAAACAAGGACATCAGCTCCGCTTGAGTAATAGGCTGGTCGCTCATCCGACGGCTGGACCAACGATTAAGCAGCAATTCTTGGATAGGATATTCGCTTTGTCTCATATATTTTTGTTTAATTAACCAATATCGGCTTTACGCCTCTTTTGCGCCACTCGTTTAGATAAGCATGGCACAAGTCTTGCGCCGCTTGGTTAAAGCTGAATTTTTGTTCACACTGGATTACACCTGCCTCCAAATCATTAGATAATTGGTCATGGAAAAACTGGAAATACTCTGACTGGCAATTAGTCAGCTTCTTTTGGCATGGCCCGATGTTTATCCCGACATCACGATAAGAAATAAGCTTACTGACGACAGCGGCGCAACTCTTGGCAGGTTGATAAGTATAGGCGTCCTTGCAGTTATTTTCCAGGCTGGCCAAATCACGGCATTTAACCGGATCCAAATTCTGATAAGCCTTGGCTTGTATATTTCGCACAGCAACAGTCAATTGCACGCTGCAACGGTCAGTCTTATAGCAAAGAGAATTAGTCATGCCCAGCCAATAGCTATAAATAATCGCCACAAAAAAAGCCGCAAAAAACAAAACCGTTCTAAGCCCGCGGGCCTGCAACAAGCAGAGCAATAAACCGGATAACAGCCAAACCGCCAACATCAGCCAGCTATAATTATCCATAGATCCCGGCAAAGGAATAATATACAGCAGCATCTTATCAGGAAAACAACTATTACCGTCAAAATACCGGTTAACTATAACAAAATAGATATTATAATAAAACCAAGAACCGATCAAGCTTAAAGATATTATATTCCACAGCTTCTTCATATCTATTTACAATTTAATATCAAAAGCGCCTTCTCCGCCCTCGCTGATCTTGGCCTGGCGCCAATCAAAACCGCCGAAGACCAGATAATCCTCCAGCCACGGGCGCAACACCGGCCCGCCCGTAGAACCAAGCCCCTTGCCGGTAATAATCCTGACAAGTCGATAATTCTTGCGCATCGCTTCATCCACAAAGTCATTAACCGCATTATCAGCTTCGTCCAATGTCAGTCCGTGCAAATCCAACACCGCTTGCGGTTCTTGCAGATATTTATTTTTCTTGAGTTTGCTCATATTTTTATGGCTCAGATTGACGCTTTGATTATACCATTTATCCGGTTATTTGCGCCAGACATTTGGGGAAATATTTTATAAAACTTGCGCGATAACGCCGCAGCCCAGCAGCTCATCATCTTGATAAAAAACAGCCAGCTGTCCTGGAGTGATAGCGCGTTGCGGCTGGCTGAAAGTAATCTTCAGCCGATCGTTCTGCGCCGCTTCTACAATTGCAGCCTCCGGTTCATGTCGATAACGCACGCTGACTTGGCAAGCTAGCGGCAAATCTGACGGCGCATTGGTCCAAGTGACATCCTCCACCAGGCACTGGCTGCGCCACATCAGTTCGTCGTTGGGATCACGGCTGACAATCAGACGATTACGCAACAGGTCTTTGTCCACCACATACCAGGGGCCGTTAGACAACATAGTCAATCCTTCGCGTTGACCGATAGTATAGAAAGCCAAGCCCTCATGATCGCCCAGATAAACGCCATCACGGTCGATTACTTTGCCTGGCTTCGGGTCTATCTTTGATTTTAAAAACTCTTTGATATTCACCTGCCCCACAAAGCAGATGCCTTGGCTGTCTTTTTTGCCGAAGGTATGCAAGCCCTGCTCTTCGGCCAAGCGCCGTACATCCAGCTTGGTATAATCGCCGATCGGGAACAGCGTCTTGGACAATTCCTTCTGGCCCAGAGCGCAGAGGAAATAGCTCTGGTCCTTGCTGGCGTCCAGACCCTTGAGCAGATGAAAAATATCGTCCTGCTCACGAATGCGGGCATAATGGCCGGTGGCCACATAATCGGCGCCCAGACCCATGGCCCGGTCCAAAAATAATTTGAATTTGATCTCACGGTTGCACATCACGTCCGGATTAGGCGTGCGTCCGGCTTCGTATTCATGGAAAAAGTAATCCATCACCTTGGCCTGATATTCTTCCTCGAAGTTCCAGATATAGAATTTGATGCCTAACTTCTGTGCCACCAGGCGGGCATCCATGGCATCCTGGTCGGTCGCACAGCACAGATTGCCCACATTCTGCGTCCAATTCTTCATATAGACGCCGATAACTTCAAAACCGCGATCCAATAACAAAGCAGCCGCGAGGGATGAATCTACCCCACCGGAAAGTCCGACAAACACTTTCTTTTTACCTAACTCTGACTTTACTGCCATATCTTAATTACGTAGCTGGTCCCGGGTTCATCCCGGGACGCCCGACATACCGACAAATACTTTCTTTTTGTTTAATTCTGATTTTGCAACCATATTTACGGTTATGTGCTTTGATCACCCCGGGATGAACCCGGGGTTGCCAGCTGTGCTGGCAATTTTTTGCTATCATTAGCCATATTCGTGCATTATGACAGTTTAGGCTGAAAAAGCAATATTGACAAAAAGGCAAAAATGTGCTATGTTCAAGGCCAATGTTCATTATCAACTATTTTGAGGATTTCTCATGCCCAAAACATCAACTGTCATTATTAGCACTGCCGCAACCATAAGCGCATTCATCGTAGGCTATTTATTGCATATAATGCTCGAACCCAGCGGCTATCCTAACCCTTTCAAGAGTGAGAGCTCGCGAATTGTAGATTTTACCAATAGCGCTGATGCCCGTGACAGTGTCTGGCTCGATCCCGGACAAAAATTCGTGTCCTTGAATTTTGCCTACGAAGGCATGATCGGCAAACGCAGCATCAATGACTACCGCAAGAGCCTGATTACCCGCAACATGCTGCCAGGTGAACGCTGCGATACTTTCACCTTCACTACCTATATTACCGACCTAAAAGAAAGCAAGATGACCATCGCTGAATTAATAAAAAAGTGATAGTCGAACGAAGGCGATAAGTCAACAATACTCAACCGTCCCGACGCAAAGTCGGGGCGGTTTTAAATTTGCGCGCCTTATGGACTATAGTATTTTTTGTTGTATTTTGTATTTCCCCCCCCAAGGCTACGATATGGCTGTTTTTGCACCATGAAAAATCGTTTCTATTTCGTGGCAAAATTAGGAGAGTAGCCTCGGGCTGTTGAAGGGCAAATATTCCTATAGAAAAAATGGTTAGATTTGACCAAGTTCCCGAGGCTCGACGCGATTTTGACTTCGAAATAGACAGATTTTTCTCTGGTGCAAAAACAGCCATATCAAAAAGGAGGTTAATCTTTATGTTATTACCTAACGATGCCACAACGGATAATTATCATTTCTTCGCAATATTTATGCGTGAGTATCTGATCAATAAAAAGATCCCTGCCTTCGCAGGGATAAATTTTAAACCAGCATGTAATCCGCCAGTTTGAGATACTTGAATTTTTCGACCAGGATTTCATCCTGACTCATGGATTCCTCTCCTTCAACTTCATCGTCATCCCAATAGGCTAGGCACAAGTCATTGTCTATCAAGCACAAGAATTGGATTTTGCCCAAGACGAAATTCTTGAAATCGACAAAAAATTTAAACTGAAAACAATCCAACACGTCCTTTTCGGGTGCTAGCTTAGGCACGCGGGAATCATAGACGAACGAAGTAACCTCGACATTCTGGATGACGCAGCTGCGCACGATGCTCTCGCAAACCAAATCATCTTTGACCGTCTTAATACCTTCGGGACCGAAAGAAATATTCTCATTGGCAATGCGATAGCCGCCGCCTTCAACATGATTGCCGCCCAGCAGATTAAAGCGGATGATCAGCTTCTGGCCGATCAAATCTTCGATATTGGCATTGACCCGCAACAACTTGCGAGTCACCAGAATATCCCTGGCCTCATCCGGAAACAAACTTCCTAACAACATTTTACCTCCTATAAATTAAAGAACTTGGCTTGATTATAACGGAAAATCAGCCTTTGTCAATCGGCTTGACGTTGACAGGTAGCCCTGCGTCAACAGTGTTTTTTGACTGCTGGAGACCGCCGAAGTGGCGGCGACTTGCTTGAGCCACTTCACTTTTTCCGCCCCCTTAGCCAGACTGACAGCGCTGTGGTTGGCAACCAATGGAAACAATTGAAAGCTAAAATTATCGCCGGACCAAGATACCCCTACCGCCAAGCCCCGCTGGGTCGGCAGGCTCCAGTATTGATCGAAGACGAAATTGCCCAAGGAATAAAAAATCGTTTTGTCTTTATATATCTCTACGCCTTTGATGACATGCGGATGATGCCCAATAATCAGATCAGCGCCATGGTCCACTAGATAATACGCCAGTTCTTGCTGCTTCTTATTAAACTGGGACTGATATTCATTGCCCCAATGCAATTGGACGATGACCAAATCAGCCTGAGGTTTGAGTCGGGCGATCTCGGCCGCCAGCTTTACCTTGTCGATATCCCCATAGACCATACTGGCTCCCAACATGGCTATTCTTTTATCCCGCGCTTGCACGATGGTACCGCTGCAATCCGAACGCACCGATTGATCGCCGCAACCGGCAAAAGAATAACCCAAATTTTTCAGATTAGCTTGAGTCTCGGCAAAGCCCTTTGTCCCCTGATCGGTAATATGATTATTGGCGATATTAAAATAATTAAAATTATAATTTTTAAACTGAGCGAGCAGCTCCGGCGCAAAGGCAAAATCGATGCCGGCGCTGGGCGGATAATGCGCGCCATTTTTCGTAAGAGCACTCTCTAGATTAGCGCTAGTCAAATCGTTGCCCATCCAGAAACGCCGCTCCTCACCCGACAAACCATTAAGCAAAAAATCTACTTGGCCCTTCTGCTTGGTGATCAATTCTCCGACATGGCGGTCCATCATCAGGTCGCCGAAAAATAATAAATTATAAGCGCTATCCTTGGCCGCTTCGCCCTTGGTAAAGACATGGAAACTATGGCTAGTCCCCGGCTCGTCCGGCTGTTTTAGCAAAGCACTGGAATTGGTACGGTAGACCAGCGTATCCTTGCGCGCTCCCACTGCCTCGAGATATTTAAGCAGCGCCCGCAGGCTCAAGGGCGAATCTACCTCGGCGGTCTGCAAACAACTATAATCAAAAGCAGCCAAGCAGCCATTAGTGCGCGCATCGTGAAAATCAGCCACAGCTGCCGTCTGGTAATGCGAAAAATCGACACTGGCCAATATCAATGTTCTGGCCGGATTCACGGCTGCGGCCAACGTAGAGGCTAATTTGTCCATTTCAGCGGCACTGGCGTCTCGACGAACGACAATTGGCAGGAAATTAGCCTGCGGAAAGGCCTTTTTGATAAAGCCAGCCAGATTGACAATTGACTGTTCGCTGGCAAACGGCGCTTCTTCGATTTGCGCCAGACCCGCCGAAGACAATTTTTGCGCCAGCCAACGGTTGGTTTCCAAAACACCAAAAGGCGTGGCAAAACTTTCGTTGGAGATAATCAACTTGCCTCGGCCGGCATCGGCGTGGTTGGGACCGATTAAAATGACCGTATCATACTGCTGCTTGGACAAGCCGGCAAAATATTTACCCAGCCAATCCTTGACCAATAAATGGTGCGGCACGATGCCGCCATAGACCATTTCGGATGGGCGAAAAATAGCCGTCCCGTCGCTGGGCCAAGACTCGTTATAATAATCAGCGGACAATGAATAAGCCCGATGCTCTGCCTTGGCTGGCGCTAACGCCAAGACCATAAATGATAATAGGCAAATAAATAGTAATTTTTTCATTGTAGTATTTACCTCCGTGAACACGGAGGTCTCGCCACTAAGCAATTATGGCTCTTTTGAAATAATAAAGAAAATGCGCCGCCGAGCAAACAATTTTATCTTATAATTATACACCAGAAATCCCTAAACAACCATTTATCAGAAAAATCATCGGATTGTATAAATTGTAAATATATCCTAAGATATGTAGATGGGTGCAAAATACATGGTGGACTAATTTTACGGAATGGCAGTTTTGATGCGAATTTACCTCCGGTACTCCCGGAGGTCTCTCCACGGGGGCTGAAGTAATTAATTCAACAATTTAAAGATTGAGTCGTGGAACAATAAATATCGATATTTTTTGTTCGGAAATGCCGTAAATAATTATTTGTAAATTAGAAGCTTAACTACTTACCCAGGAGATCCCCTGGAGTACAGCCTGCCTGCCGGTAGGCAGGGGGATAAATACGACTATGAAAATAACCAGCAAAGACAACCCGAAGATCAAAGAATTGATCAAATTAGCCAAGGCCAATTACCGCAAGAAAACCGGCCTGTTTGTCATAGAAGGTACGCGTGAAATCGAAATGGCGCTCAAGCAAGGCATCGCTATCAAGGAAATCTTCCTATGCACCGAGCTATTGGCCGACATCAAAACCTGGCACTCAGGCACTATCCAAACCACCGAATTATCACCGGCTGTTTTTACTGCCGTTGCCTACAAAGAAAAACCCGAAGGCATCCTGGCCATCGCCGAAATGCACCGGCTGCAGTTGTCAGAAATTATCCTTAGCCCCGCCCCCCTGGTGCTAGTACTGGAAAAAGTAGAAAAGCCCGGCAACCTGGGCGCTATCCTGCGCACTGCCTTTGCTGCCCGTATCGATGCTGTCATTATCAACGATCCTCAGACTGACATCTATAACCCGAATGTCATCCGATCAAGCATGGGACACCTCTTTAGCAATCAAGTAGCTGTCGCTTCTGCCACCGCTACTATCGCCTGGCTCAAGGAACATCGTATCACAACTTACGCTACCGCCATTACTGCCAAGCATGACTACAGCCAAGTTGATTATCAAAAAGGCACAGCCCTAGTGATGGGCACCGAAAACTCGGGCCTCTCTGACCATTGGCTCAAGGCAGCCGACAAGCAAATCTTAATTCCGATGCAAGCAGGCATCGACAGCCTCAATGTCTCAGTTTCTACCGCTATCATAACTTATGAAGCGCTACGGCAAAGACAATTCCCTAATCATGTAAAATAATAAAATATCCTCCGTAAAATGGAGGATATTTTTTGATAATTAATGCGTTGACAAAAGATTCGCTGATGTCTACAGTTAAATTAAAATAATCAGTCCTTTTTACAATCTTGAGGAAAACATGTCTTATTTAAAAGTGATTACGGGCCCGATGTATTCGGGCAAAAGCGAAGAATTGATCCGCTTGATCAGGCGAGCCGAATACGGCCAGAAGAAATATTTGTGCGTCAAGCCGCACGTCGATACCCGGCAAGATAATATCCGAGCGCGGGAATTATCCGGCAACGGGCTATCAGTCACCGCTGAAGAAAAACCGGCTTTCGCCGTCTTTTCGGCAGCCGAATTCAACAAGTTAATCAAACTGCATCAACCGCAAATTCTGTTTATCGATGAAGCGCAATTTTTTGATAAATGGCTGATCGATGAAATCAAGCAATTATTAATGGACGACAGCGAGATTAAAGTTTATGCCGCCGGTCTGGACCAGCAAGCCTGGGGGCAAACCTTTCGGCTGCATGGGCGAACTGATGTCCATGGCCGACGAAGTGCAAAAGATTACCGCCATCTGCTTTGTCTGCGGCGACCCGGCGACAATGTCATATAAAATAGTAAAAGGCCGAAAAGCCACAGACCAAGAAACCGAAGTCATCGACCCTGGCGACGAGAATTATCAAGCGCGTTGCCGACAATGCTGGTCCAAGCAAGTATAAACAAAACAATCCCGAAGCAATTCGGGATTTTTGATATGAAAAACCCCAGGCTAGGCTGGGGTTTAATTAGAGGGCCGTTAAATCAAATAACGATAGCAAAGGTTTGGAGACAAGCTCCGAGCAATACAGGCAAAGCCTGAGGTAGTAATGGTATAAAATACCAACAAACACTTTAAGTGTTAACAACTAACCGTATGCGATTATGTTCTGCTTATGTTCCGCTCACAATAGTCAATGTTTCAACATTCAAATAACAACTCGTGGAAGTACTTTGATTTAACGGCTGATTTAAAATGTACCTCTATTAGCTTAGCATTATGGCTAAAAAAGTAAAGACCCTTAGAACAAATACGATTTATTTGCTAATATTAGACAAAAGAATGAATTACCCCGCAGCAAGCTGACGGGGTATCAGATGAGAGATAATTGCTGTGAGTGCAACAATTGATATTCCATCTCCACACCCTGATTTTTAACATACTGCTGAATTGATTGTTCGTTTC
>Ga0194053_10000047_pt1 | contig 85216 bp, 61 predicted proteins | sample SepL228m_MetaG_FD_161684 | JGI IMG/M metagenome (GOLD analysis project Ga0194053, IMG submission 161684) | Anoxic zone freshwater microbial communities from boreal shield lake in IISD Experimental Lakes Area, Ontario, Canada - Sep2016-L227-8m | ecosystem: Environmental > Aquatic > Freshwater >...
AAAATACGATGCCCACCCATCATCCGCTCATCATGATCGCCAAGGTAAGGGAATATGATACGGAACAGGTAAGCACCGACATTGACGAGCTGGTGGAACTCACCACCCGCCCAAACGATATGGATATCGTTCGCCGGATGAAACAGATCGTTCCTGAGTACAAAAGCCAGAATTCGGTGTACGAGGTCCTGGACAAATCGTGACCTCTTTGTCAATCGTCAATCGCAAATCGTAAATGAAACCCATGCCCGTCATCCTCGGTCCCACTGCCTGCGGCAAAACCGCCGTGGCTGCCAGGCTTGCGTTTGAACTTGACGGGGAAGTGATCTCGGCCGATTCGAGGCAGGTTTACAGGGGAATGGATATTGGCTCGGGCAAGGACCTGGGTGATTATATTGTTGATGGGCACAGCGTCCCATATCATCTGATCAACATTGCCGAACCCGGGTCAGAATACAATATTTTCGAATACCAGAAGGATTTTGCAAGGGTTTGTGCCGACATCACAGGCCGGGGAAAACTGCCGGTTTTATGCGGGGGCAGCGGGATGTACCTTGAAGCTGTGTTAAAAGGCTATTCCCTTCCCGAGGCCCCGTCTGATCCGGGTTTTGCCGAACGCATGAACACCCTGGATGATGCAAGCCTCCTGGCTGAACTCGGCCGCCTGAAAAAGCTCCACAGCACCACCGATACCGTTGACCGCAGCCGGATTCTAAGGGCTTTGGAGATAGAGATGAAACGAAGGGAGGCAGGAATAACGGATGATGCGGGAGTAAGCATTTCACATGAGCCGCATCAGGAAGGCGAAGCGGGCCGTAGCGGCGGTGTGAAGATGAGAGCGACCTGGAACCTTCATCACGTGATTTTCGGTCTCAACCCCGGCCGCGAAACCGTCAGACAGCGTATCACCACCCGCTTGCAGTCCAGGCTCGAAAACGGCATGATCGGAGAAGTTCGCTCGCTTATTGACCGGGGAATCCCTCCCGAAAGGCTCAAAGCTTACGGGCTGGAATACAAATACATCACCCTGTACCTTGGAGGGGAGCTGAGCTATGACGAGATGTTCAAGCTTCTCAACATCTCCATACACCAGTTCGCCAAACGCCAGGTGACCTGGTTCCGGCGCATGGAACGCCAGGGAATGCAAATCCATTGGATAGAAGGGGAAATGCCATCCGCCGGCAAAGTAAAAAAGATCAGGGAAATTCTTGAATCAAATGTCTGATTCATTGTCCAATAATGCAGGATTATAGCATGCCTGCATTTTTCAGGATTTCGGCAAGCTTTGGCTGGGATCTTGAAAATTCCCTCAATACCGATTTGAGCTTTTCATCCTCGCGTTTCAGCGGAGCAAGTGAAAGTTTCCTGTCCCAGAATGCGAAACCGAACACACTGACCATCATGGTGGTGAAAATGCCGATTATAGCCCATAGAAAATTAAAGAGCTGGTCAAAACGCTTATCTATATTTTCAAAACGCTTGTCATTCGCGTCGAAACGGATTTTCATTTCCGTTTTCAGGGCCTCCAGTTTTTGCTCTGTCCTGATGATCCTGTCCCTGTCGTCTAAAGTAAACGGGATATCCTTGCTTTCGGCCCTGGATATAGCAGGCAAAAACATTAAAAATAAAACGGTAATTTTAAGAATCGTTCTCATGACCCTACAGATTAAGTTTTTATTCCTTAATCCGCCTGAGGTACAAAAGTAATACAGATCGACTGATTTTATTTCAGAAACCCGCAATAAATGAAAAAAACCGGCCCCTTTCAGGAACCGGTTTTTTATTCAAAGCGGGCATTTCACAAAAGCCGCCTTGGGTGTAGCGCAGCAAACCACAGCGGCGGTTTGATATATGAGCAACCGTTACTTCGTCTTATCGGGGAAAGGCGGCATGCCGGGCAGTTCTTTTGGCCAGGACTTCAGTTCTTCCTTCATCTGTTCGATGGCGCGGTTGAGCTGCTGGTCTTCGCCTGCATATTCCTTAGCCGGATCGTTGTCGACCACGATATCGGGATCAACCCCGTGGCCTTCGATGATCCAGTTCTTCCCGTCGTTATCGTAAGGAGCGAACTCGGGACGCATCATGGAACCTCCGTCAACAAAGGGTAATGAACCCCTGATCCCGACAACACCGCCCCAGGTGCGCAAACCGATTGCTTTTCCTATCTTCAGTTTCTTGAACTGGTATGGGAAGAGGTCACCGTCGGATGCTGAATAATTGTCGATAAGGATGCACTTTGGCCCCCATTGCATTTCCAGACGGCCAGGTGCGGGTTCGGTATTTCTGCTCATCGTGATCATGGTCATCTCGCGGTTAAGGCGTTCGATGATCATGGGCGATACGTTTCCTCCCCCGTTGCCGCGGTCGTCGATGATCAGCGCGCGTTTACGCAGCTGGGGATAGAAATGCTTTACGAATTCGTTGAGGCCTTCGGCACTCATGTCGGGAATATGGATGTAGCCTATCTCGCCGTTGGACGCATCGCTTACTTTCTTGATATTGGCTTCAACCCAGTTGTAATAGTAGAGTTTTGCCTCGTCATCAACAGGGACGACAATGGTCTTACGCGCGCCATCAACCGAAGCCTTCGCATTGACCGTAAGTTCAACCTGCTCCCCTGCGGTATTGACCATGGCTTCGTTGATATCATTCAAATCTTTGGTGGGCTTGCCGTTGATGGCGATGATGAAGTCGCCCTCTTTCACATCCACTCCAAGTTCGGTTAAAGGTGAACGCTCTTCACGTGTCCAGTTCTCTCCCTTGAGTATCTTGTCGATATGGTAATAGCCCGAAGGATCACGACTTATCTTTGCTCCGAGCAATCCTAATTTGATGCGTTTGGGCTCGGGCTTATCGCCACCTCCCACATAGGAATGGCCTATGCTGATCTCGCCTACCATTTCGCCCAGGATATAGGTAAGGTCATACCTGCTGTTGATATACGGGAGCAGGGGTTCGTATTTCTTTTTGATGTTATCCCAGTTCAGTCCCTGCATATTCGGGGCATACAGGAAATATTTCATCTGCCTCCATGCTTCATGGTAGATCTGGTCCCATTCAGATTTCAGGTCAACGACCATCTTCATGTTCGACAGGTCGGCCCAGTCCTTGACATCGATCTTGCCGCCTTTGGGAAGGTCGATCACGGCATATCTGCCCTGGCCGCCTACCATCATTTTCTTAAAGTCGGCCGAAATATCATAGATGTAAAAATCACCAAGGCTGCTTTCTTTCTTTTCCTTCAGATTGAAAGTCATCAAACCGCCTTGTCCGCGGCGCCCGCCTTTTACATAATATACATTATCGCCAACGGCTGTGACACCGCCGTAATTTGAAGCATCGATGGGAAGGACAACAATGCGTTCCATGATCCCGTCAAGGTCGACCTTAACATCAGGAACGGCGTCTTTCTTCACGTCTTTTCCTTCATCTTTTTTACCGTCTTTCTTATCATCTTTTTTGTCGGCGGATGGCTGATCGGCTTTTTCATCCTTTTTTACGGCTACTTCATCGTTCTCGTAGGCAAACGGATTGGGTGTAGCCTTGGCCAGGGTCACGAAATAGACCTTGCCCATATCGCTGTAGCTATGGTTCCATTCGGTGTTCGAATAGGTGGGGTTGAAATCACGGTTTGAAGTAAAGAACAGGTACTTCCCGTCATTGCTGAATGCGGCGTCGCCCGAGCTGTACCAGGTATCGGTAACTGCAGTTTTTGTTTTCGAGGCCAGTTCATAGATATAAACAATACTGAAACTGCGGCGGTCGGGAAACGAATAGGTGATCCATTTGCTGTCGGGCGACCAGTTATAGTTATTGAATTCCCAGGCTTTGGATTGATCAACAATCGTTACTTCCTTCGAATCAACATCCACATACTGCAGCCTGAGCATTTTGTCGGACCACATGAGCTTTTTGCCATCGGGCGACCATAAAGGCGAATACTTATAAGTATCGGCATTCTTTGTCAGCTGGACTGCATCCCCTGTCCCGTCCTGTTTCTGGATGTAGATCTCGTCTTCCCCGCTGCGGTCGCTGATGAAAGCGATGAATTTCCCGTCGGGCGACCAGGCCACATCGCGGTTATGAACGCCCCTGGTCTGGGTGATATTGCGCGTGATACCGGTCTTTGCAGGCACCGTCCACACATCTCCGCGGGCATCAAATGCAATGCGCTTGCCGTCGGAGGAGATGGAAGATGAATTGATGAATTTGGAGGCATCCTTGAGCTGGTTCCTGCCGGTGATGAGGTCGTTCGCAATGTTTACAACCACCTTGTTGTACTTCTGGGTTGCAAGGTCGAAGACGTAAAGAAATCCGCCGTTTTCAAATACAATGGCATTATCGCCCAAAGATGGGAACTTGATGTCGAATTCGGTGAAATCGGTGAGTTTCTTCGTTTCTTTCGTTTTAAGGTCATACACGAAAAGGTTCATGGTACGGTCGCGGTCGCTGGCAAAATAGATCTTATCACCCACCCACATCGGGAAGATGTCCTGGGCGGGATTATTGGTAACGTTCACCGTTTCCTTTGTTTTGAAGTCGTAGATCCAGATATCGTCGGCCATACCTCCGCGGTAGTACTTCCAGGTGCGGAATTCACGGAACACACGGTTGTAAGCCAGTTTGGATTTGTCGGGGGAATAGCTGCAGAAACCCCCTGCAGGCAGCGGGAGTTCTTCGCTGAGCCCGCCTTTTACACTGGCCAGGAAAAGCTGTCCTTTGAAATCGTTGAAGCTTTGTTTGCGTGAACGGTAAACAATGTTTTCATTGTCTTTCCAGGTCATCACGACATTGTTCGGGCCCATACGGTCAGAAACGTCGTCGCGGTTCAGGGTAGCGGTATACGTTAAGCGAACAGGGACACCGCCATCCGCAGGTATCATATAAACTTCGGTATTACCGTCATACTGTGCGGTGAAAGCGATTTTTTTCCCGTCGGGCGAGAAACGGGCGAACATTTCGAAACCGTTTTCGTCGTTGGTAAGTTTGCGTGCCATGCCTCCGGCTTTGTCAACTGAATATAGGTCCCCGGCATAGGTAAATACGATCTGGTTCCCGTGAACGGCGGGGAACCGCATAAGCCTTGCTTCACCCTGGGCTGTAACGAACCCTATGAGCAGCATGGCAAAAAAAGTCAAACTGAGTTTTTTCATATGTTTTTTTGGATTAATGGATCATGGATAAATAACAAGGCAAATTTATTGATTTAATAAAACCGGCCCTGAGAAATCGGTGAAATCGGCTTTTAAGTCGCTGATCCCTGTTTCTTTTTGCGATATCTGCGGATGAGGGAGCGGTTGAGTGCTTGCAATTCGCGTTTTATGCGTTATTCCGGGTTTTATTCGCGGGATTCAGTTTTGATGAGCTTATGCACGGTAGTATTTTTGATCCTGAGATTAAACAACAAGGCTATGAAAACAATTGTACGATCCTCAGAATTGCTGCTGCTTCCCATGCTTTTATTATTTTTTTGCAGGGCCGGGATCCAGGCACAAAACAAGCCGGTATCGCCTCAAAAGCTTTATGACACCTGGATCTATCCAAACAAGGAATTTAAAGGACAGCACCTGGTATTGTTTGATCTTAAGGATTCGGCTGTCATCCTGAGTGACTCACGTTCCAAATATGATTATAACAAGGGGGATTATTCCTTGTCAAAGGTCGACATAAAGAATATTAGCGTGATGAAGGTCAGGCGAAAGGGAGCCGGGGCTGCCATCGCTATCGGCGGCATAACAGGAGCAGCTCTTGGAGGGATCATCCTTGTTTCATGTATCAATGCCCAGCCAAAGCCGGAGGGACTGGAACAATTGTTCAGACCCACGGTGCCGGTCACCGGGATCATTGCATTCATTGTTTCAACGGCAGTCGGCTTCGGAACGGGGATACTCCTGTCTTCCCCTGTGAAGTTCAACCTTCACCGCAGCCAGGCAAACTATGAAAACAATAAACAGACGCTCAACGAATATGCGATCATGGGAACAGGATATCTGAAGAATATTTCCGGGGCCACATTTTCAATTCTCCCTGACTCGGTTTCCGATATCGACGGCAATTACTATCATACCCTGGCCCTTGGCGGACAGGTATGGATGGCCGGCGACCTCAAAGTATCCCGTTACCGCAACGGGGATACTATCATTGAAATGAAGGAAAATTCAGAATGGGGAAAATCGGTTTATCCTTCCACCTGCTGGTATATGAATCATAATCCGGGCAGCAGGATGAGCGGAAGGTTGTATAATTATAATGCGGTGGCCGACAGCCGCGGCCTTTGCCCTAAGGGCTGGCATGTTCCTTCCATGCCTGAATGGGAATCACTGGTTGCCTGCCTCGGAGGCAGTACCGAAGCGGGGAGGAAACTGTCGTCGGGTATCGTGAACGGGACTGGAGGTGGAACCGGAGCCAGTGTCCTTTCCAATCCTTTTGCACTCCCGGGCGGTTTTCGCTTTCAGACCGGTGAATTCTCTTCGACGAAAGCTCCTTCATGCCAATGGTGGTCCTCTACACGCCAGGATCCGGCTTTATCGAAAACCATACAACTTGGGAATGATGACAGCGGGATATTTTTTACAGGCTCTGATACCCGTTCGGGTTTATCGGTGAGATGTTTACGCGATTAAATTGTGAGGAGGAGCAAGGTTTTCGATGTTATTAAAAGCTTGAAGCTGCCTATTTCCTCCGTTCTATCCTTTGCCTGAGCAGCTTTACTTTTTCCTGGAGGGAATTGAAGAAGTGGTACCTTTCCTTTGCAGAGGTACCGCTTATCAATGTTGATTTCTGCATCAGGTTACGAAGGGAATTCTCAATCTGGTCGCAGAATACAGGGTTACTGGTGATCATCTGGTTGATGACGTTATAGGTAAGGTAGGCCGTTTTCCGGCCCTCGGTATTGACCAGAATGGTATTGTCGTTTACGAGTATCTCATTATGAAACAATTTATACGAATTTTCAATCCCTTCGGCCGGCCTTCCCTGCATATACTGGAATCCATGCTCAGCCTGGCTTTGCACATGATCAAGCCAGGTGTTTATAACATCACATAACTTCAGGGCATCTTCCAGACGAGTAAAGAAACCCGACTCCAGGCAATAATCTATCTGTCGGATGATGCTTGCAATGGTGTCTTCACTCCAGATCTCAATAACGGGTATCTTCGTATAGCAGGACAACAGCCTTCGGCCGGTCTCAAACAGTTCTCCGGGAGTTTCCAAAACGACATGCCCGTTTTTATATTCGCCATAGGGAATGAGAACCTTATGCCAGAAGAAGAATTTAAAAGCGGCTATTTCGGGGAATTCAAAATAGTAGAAAATAGGTACGTCCTTGGCAGCATAAATAATCTCCCTGTTCCTGCAATCGTATATCCTTTTCATCTCACTCAGGAGGGTGTTCAGCCAGTTTTCAAAGGTGAACCCGTCCTTTCCAATGGCCAGCGTCTTGAACGATACCTGGTCAGAGTGGAAATTCAGGGCTTCGTCCATCGAAATATTGTAGTGCGAGCAAATCTTTTTCACTTCTTCCAGGGTCAGGTCTTTCTGCCCCCTGATCCTTCGGTATGCGCTGTCATAGCTAATTCCCAGAAGTTCTGAAAGATCGTGGACAAATGAAATATTGGGTGCAAGTTTGCTTTTTATGAGACTGAAAAGCGTTTCCTGGATACCGGAATTTTCATTCATAATGTGCAGGTTGATGTAGTAAAGATAGATAAAATAAAACACAAAAGTCAATAGCTGGTCAGGATTCGTGATGACGGTGCTTCGCACCGATGCAGGATCATTATCCCGAATCTATTTACCACATCCTTCAAATAAATAAAACATTTCATGCAATAGTTTCCGGTCAGATCCCGCGATTTTGCAAATCCTGCAAATCCAGGCCACCGGGACCGGCCGATTTTGGATTTTATGCAAATATCCTCCCCCGGTTAGCGTAAATCAGTTTTGATCCGCCCCGGGACCATGGTAATTTTGATTCAGACACTTTACACAGGAATTATGAAAAACATAAGCGGAAATCTTACCACCTTCCTGTCTGCAGCGATCCTCCTTTCTTTTGGATTCATTTATTTATTCAGGAACAGTTTCATGCCCTATCACTCTGTTGCAATATCCATGGACTGGACCCAGGTTGACCCTGCCACGAGATACCTCATCCTGGCGTTGATGAGAGCAACTTCGGGTGGATTCATTTCACTGGCTTTCGCAATGATTTTCCTGCAATACAAATTTACACAGTGCAGGATTCCATGGATACCTTCATTGATACTTATCATCGGCACTATCGCCATGATCTGTATCTCCTACGCCACAATTATAATCAGCTCACATACCCCCGGCAGGCCGCCCATCCTGGAAGCTGTCATTGGGGAAATATTATTGATCGCCGGATTTATTTTTAACCTTAAACATGTTCAAAAAACAAGTTCATTATGAGAACAACTTTACTCATTGCAGCACTTATCCTTTGTATGGCCGGTCCTGCAGCTGCGCAGAAAGACTCGATCTGGAAAAAGAAACTTTATAAGTCGTGGCTCAATCTGGATAAAGAACCTTCAAGGCAAAAAGGGGTACTTTATGAGATACGGGACTCCTCGGTGATACTCTCCAATTCAAAAAACACTGAGGATTATGTCGCAGGCAACTTCGCTGTTTCCCAATTTAAGGTCAGCTCCATCGAGAACATTAAGATCAGGAGGAAGCGCAGCATCAACAGGGGGGCTTTGATCGGCATGGCTGCAGGGTTTGTTGCGGGTGTTATTACCGGTGCATGCATCGGCCATAATGCCGGAGCCGCTTTATGGGTAGGCTGCTGGGGTTTAGGTTTTGGTGCTTGCATTGGAGCTACTATAGGTTCGGTGAAAATTTCCATCCCCATACACCGGGACCAGGCAAAATTCAATGAAAACCGGAAAAAACTGATGATGTATGCTTTGAATAATCACTATACCAGTGTTCCTATGGCTCATTTTACCAGGCTGCACAGCAATGTGACCGATACCGACGGCAACGTGTATCACACGTTTGCTGTTGCAGGACAGGTATGGCTGGCCGGGAACCTGATGGTTAAACATTACCGCAACGGGGAACCAATTGCCGATGTAAAGGCGAACGGGGATTGGGGGAAAGCTGCTGCCGGCGCTACCTGCAGTTATGTGAGTGATTCTTCAGCAAGCAATAACACCGGCAATCTGTATAACTGGAATGCCATGAACGACAGTCGCGGCATTTGCCCGAAGGGATGGCATGTGCCGTCATTATCAGAATGGTCGTCGCTTGTCGACTGCCTCGGAGGGGGATCGGCCGCAGGTAAAAAACTGGCAGAACCCATTCCTGCCGTTACAGGAAGCCTGAGTGAAGATCCCTTTGCCCTGCCGGGAAGATTCCGCTTTGCAAACGGGGAATATTCATCCGCAAGAGGATTATCCTATCAGTGGTGGTCTTCAACGCCTGCCGACAGCCTTACGGGAAAAGCTTTTTATATGGGCAATGCCGACGGGGGCATCATGTATACAAATACTGATAAAAGATCAGGTCTGCCGGTGCGGTGTTTGAGGGACTGAGGGCTGGATGACTGGATAGCTGGATGACTGGATGACTGGATGACTGGATGACTGGAATGACTGGATGTTGAAATTTAAAACGTACATAAAATGAAAGCATTATTACTTGGTTGTGGTGAAATAGGGAAAGAAGCGCTCAGGGACCTGTATGATTACGGGGTCTTTGAAGAAATAATCGTAGGCACACGAACGATGTCCAATTCTTCAGGGTTCATTCCTTCCCTCAAGGGACGGTCAACTAAAATAACTGAGGCAAGGATTGACATCTCCGATTCCGATGCAGTGGCAGAACTCATGAAAGACTGTAAGGTAGCCGTAAACTGTGCAGGGCCTAATTACAAATATGAGCTGCCTGTGGCATATGCCGCGATCAAAGCCAGGGTCCCCCTGGTCGATGTCAATGATGAGTACGAGATAACCTATAAAATGTACGATCTCGACGAAGCGGCAAAAGATGCCGGCATTCCCATCATATTCGGCCTGGGGGGAGCCCCCGGCATTGATAACGTTTTGGTCAGGGCTGCTGCCGACCAGCTCGACGAGGTGGATGAGATCCACACGGCCTGGGTCATGAGCGGGGCCGATCCGGGCGGATTTGCCCTGAGCCAGCACCTGCTGTATTCACTTTCAGGCAAGGCTTATACCGTGGAAGGAGGGATAATGAAAGAGATGAGGTCCTTTGTCGACGGGGGGGAGATCCTTGAATTCCCAGCTCCCATCGGGAATGTCGAAGTCTTCCACATAGGCCATCCGGAACCCATTACCTTATCAAGATCTTATCCATCGGCAAGAATTGTTGATAATAAAGCAACATTCATTCCGTCAGGCGTAAACAACGACATCCTTGAACTTGGGAAACTTGTGAGGGAAGCCATCGGGCCCGTGCGTGTGAACGGATCGCATGTCGAGGCCATGGACTTTGCTGCCACTGAGCTGCTCAAACGCTGTAAAAGCCTGGCCAACGTAGCCCCCGAGGCAGCATTGATGGTAAGGCTGAAAGGCCGGAAAAGAGGCAAAACGAAAAAGATACTGTTTTCATCGGTAGGCCGGCTCGGCCCGGCGACAGGGGTTCCGGCATCCATAGGCGCCATTATGATCGCCCAGGGGAAAATACATCTCAAAGGGGCCATGCCTCCCGAAGTATGCATAGAGGCACATGATTTTCTTTATGAAGTTCTTGACCGCCGTAATCTGGCCAAACTGAACGGCTGGGTAGAAGATTGATTATGGACCTGTTCGAAAAGTGCAAACGGTTTTATTACGAGGCTGATTACGCCCGTTCACTGGGATATCCCACCAACCCGAGAATGGCCCAGGCCCTGGGATTGTACCCGTTTTTCATTCCTGTGGATGAGCCGGAAGGAACAGAATTCATTCATGAAGGCCGGCGGTTCATTATGATTGGTTCCAACAATTACCTGGGACTTACGATGCATCAGGGTGTAAAGGAAGCTGCTGTCAAGGCGCTGGAGAAATACGGGACTTCCTGCACCGGCTCACGATTCCTGAACGGGACCTTGCAACTGCATCTTGACCTGGAAGACCGGCTGGCAGCGTTTACCGGGATGGAAAGCGCCCTGGTTTTTGCCACCGGCTACCAGGCCAACCTGGGCACCATCAGCTCAATATTGGGAAGGGGGGATATTGTAGTACTTGACAAGGAAGTTCACGGGAGCATCAATGACGGGGTGGGCCTGGCAAAAGCAAACAAAACGATTGAAGTCCGCTATTTCAGGCATAACGATATGCATTCCCTGGAAGAGGTCCTTAAGTCATACCCCGATGAAAAACCGGGGAAGCTGGTGATTGTCGACGGGGTCTTCAGTATGGAAGGCGATATTGCACCCTTGCCGGAGATCACGGCATTGTGTGAAAAATATCATTTCCGTCTGATGGTCGATGATGCCCATTCCATTGGAGTGCTTGGGAAAGGACATGGCACCCCTGCACATTTTAACTGCATTGACAAGGTAGACCTGGTCATGGGGACTTTCAGCAAGTCACTGGCTTCTGTCGGGGGCTTCATTGCCGGTAAAAAAGAAGTCATACACTGGATCCAGCATACCGCCCGTCCGTTCATTTTCAGCGCCAGCCTTCCGCCTGCAAACCTTGCAACGGTGATTGCAGCCCTCGACATCATCGACAGGGAACCCCGGCTTATCGAGAGAGTCAATAAAATTGGGCTGACCATGAAAACCGGCCTTACAGCATCAGGTTATAATACCGGGAACAGCCAGACTCCCATAGTGCCTGTTTTGATAGGCGACCAGTTTAAAACGATGAGGGCTTGGGACCTCCTCTTCAGGGATGGGATCTATACTAATGTTGCCCTTCCCCCTGCTGTGAAAAGCAAACGTTCATTACTGCGGACCAGTTATATGGCAACGCATACCGAAGACCAACTGGCAAGGGTTCTCTCGGTTTTTGAAAAAGTCAGGAAAATCATGACATGGTAAACAAACCCTATATGACAGATGAAACCACGCATCCGGACCTGAGAATAAGGCCGGTCCATACAAAACGCGAACTCCGGGCCTTTATCATGCTGCCGGTTAAAATCCATAAAATGCATGAACGATGGGTTCCTCCCCTGCTGGTTGAGGAATGGAGTTATTTCGACCGGAAAAAAAATCCCGCTTTTCAAAAAAACGACACCCTGCTCTTACTGGCTTATGAAGGGAACAGGCCGGTCGGCCGGATTATGGGCATTATTAACAGGCAGAGAAACGAAAGACTCGGGGAGAAAAATGCCTGCTTCGGGTACCTGGAATGTTACGACGACCAGGCAATCGCAGATGCCCTTCTGAAACATGTTGAAGACTGGGCATCGGTTCATGGTATGAAAAAAGTGACGGGCCCCATGGGATTTTCAGACCAGGACCCTGAAGGCTTTATTATAGAGGGATTTGATTTCGAACCCACCCTGGCTACCTATTACAATTTTGAATACCTGCCCGGGTTCGTGGAATCATCAGGATATGTAAAAGAGATTGACTATGTGGTCTACCAGGTCGACCTCACGAATCCGGTTCCGGAAGCATACAAAAGAATAGTGCAGCGGCTTTATGACAGGAAACAGTTCGACTTCCCTGATTTTAAGAAAAAGAAAGAGCTGAAGCCCTGGCTGAAGCCTGTACTGCAGCTTATGAACGAGAGTTTCGCAGGCTTGTACGGTTATGATCCCCTTACCGACGAAGAAATCATTGCCATTGGCAGAAAATTTCTTCCTGTGATCGATCCCAGGTTTGTCAAGGTCGCGTTTCATGGACAAACCCTGGCCGCATTTATTCTCGGCGTACCAAACCTGAATTACGGATTCAGGAAAGCCCGGGGGAAACTGTTCCCTTTTGGGTTGTTTTACCTGCTTAGAGCTCCCAAAAAAACAAAACAGTTTGATTTACTGCTGGCCGGCGTGCATTCCGGTTTCAGGGGCTCGGGCCTGGATGCCTATGGGATGCTGAGTATCATCGAAGAAGCAAAAAAAGCAGGCTACACCGTGATGGACAGCCATCATGAACTTGAAAACAACCTACTTGTCAGAAGCGTAATGGAAAGGCTGGGTGGTAAACTCTGCAAACGTTTCAGGATTTACAGGAAACAGCTTATGTGAAATTTGAATAAAGGCCTCATCACTTAATTTACTTTCATATGACAGACCGAAAAAAACTTTACAGGTTCCCCTGGTCAAAAACCGACAATCCCGGGGGGTGGATCGAAGTGACCGATGTATGCGACATGCAGTGCCCCGGATGTTACCGCAGCCAGATTGAAGGCCACAGGCCCCTTGATGCGGTTTACAAGGACATTGTTGACACGGCAGCGCTGACGAACTGCGATTATATCACCATCGCAGGAGGGGAGCCCCTGGGATATCCAAACCTGGTCGAAGTGGTGAGGTTCATCAGTAAAATGAACATAAAACCTATCATCATCTCCAACGGCTTGCTCCTTACCCCTGAATACGCATCGGAACTGAAAAAGGCCGGACTGGCAAAGATCCACCTGCATATCGACAGCCTCCAGAAACGTGAAGGCTGGGCCGGGAAAACCGAAACAGAATTGAACGAACTGAGGCAGTATTATGCCGATATGCTGTGGAACACCAAAAGCATACAATGCGGCTTTCATGTAACGGTCTTCAGGTCAAATTTCGCATTCATACCCCCTGTCGTTGAATGGTGCCTTAAGAACCTTCACAAAGTTCAGCATATTTCATTCATCGCTTACCGGGCCATTGCCGATGACAGCAGGTTTAAGTTCATTGCCGAAGGAAAAGTCATAGCGCCGGGAGATTACTCCCAGGGCAGGCCCGATCCCTACGAAATATCCATTACCAGCGAGGAAATGTATGATTCCCTTCTTAAATCATTTCCGGGGCTCCATGCAAGCGCCTACCTGAACGGAACCTCAAGATACGAGATCAACAAATTCATCAACATAGCCGCTATCGGGTCAAAGAGGCTGTGGATGGGTGTGCTTGGCGCCGAAACGGTGGAACTATCCCAGGTTGCCTATCACTTCTTTAGACGGCGCTATTTTGCCTTCCTCGACAGCTCAAAAGTCGGCAGGAAAGTATTTCTCGCTTCCGTGTTCGACAGGGAGGTGCGTAAGTCGGCCAAACACTTTATAAAAGCAGTGTTGCGCAATCCGCTCCATTTGTTTAACAGCATCCACGTGCAGAGCATCCATTTTCAGCAGCCGAATGAAGTAGATGAAGGGATGATCAACTTCTGCGATGACTGTCCGAATATGATGGCTTACCAGGGGAAGCTGATCAACTCCTGCAGGCTCGATGAATACAGGAAATACGGGGGTCCTTTACAGGTCATAAAATCCGTCAGCTAACATTAGAAGCCTTGAAAACAAACCGGAATACGATGTACAAACTGCCCTGGTCCCAAACCGACAACCAGGGAGGCTGGGTTGAAGTCACCGACCGCTGCAATCTCCTCTGCCCGGGCTGCTACCGCCAGCGTCTTGAGGGTGACAAACCCCTGGAAAAAGTAAAACAGGAAATTCTGCTCTGCAGGAAGCTGACGAATTGCGACACCATGGTGATCGCAGGCGGGGAGCCGCTTATATATCCTTATATCACGGAGGTGATAAGGTTTATCTCTTCCCTGGGGTTGAAACCGCTACTCCTTACCAACGGGAAGGAACTGAACGATGAATCTCTCGGAAAGCTGAAAGAAGCAGGCCTTAAAAGGATACATATTCATGTGGATGCACAGCAGGAAAGGGAGGGATGGTCAGGGAAAAACGAGACGGAACTGAATGAGCTGCGACAGGTTTATGCCGATATGCTGTGGAAACACAAAGGCATTCAATGCGGGTTCCATATCACGGTTGTTCGTGAAACCCTTGCTCATATACCGGCTATCATGAAGTGGTACCGTGCAGGCATGCATAAGGTGCAGCATATCTCACTGATTGCGCTGAGGGGGATACCAGTTATGCCCGGATTTGGCTATTTTGTAAAAGACAGTGAAGTTCCTGAAGATAAACTGGTCAATCTTTACCCTGACACTTCCAACATCGATATCACGACAGAGGAGATCCTGGATATCATCCGCAAAGATCATCCTGATTACCTGCCCTCCGCATATATCAGCGGGGATGCCCTCCCGGAAACCGACAAACAGTTATTCATCGTGAACATAGGATCCGAGAAGTCGTTTTTCGGAGTGATGGGAGCCATGTCCATGGAACTTACACAGGCATTTTACCACCTGTTAAGGGGAAGGTACTTTTCATTCATCCCTGACCCTGTCATCGGTAAGAAAGTCTTCCTGATGTCAATCTTCGACAAACAAATGAGAAAGACCCTGGGGATTTACCTGGAAAAACTCCTGAAAAATCCCCGGGTCCTGTTTGAGAAAGTTTACCTGCAGTCGATGATCATCCAGCAGCCTATTGAATTCATCCGGGGCGAGAAGAACGTTTGCGAACATTGCGTGAATCCCATGATTTTTAACGATATGCTCATTAACCCCTGCGAACTTGATGAATACAGGGTTTACGGAGATACTATCGTTCCCCAAAAGAAACTTAAACTGAGCCTTTATGAATTTCGTAAGAGAGGATTTATTTCGGATGCCCTGGTCCAAAACCGATAATCCCGGGGCCTGGATAGAAGTTACTGACGTATGCAACCTTAACTGCCCCGGCTGCTTCCGAAAAAACAGCCTGGAAGGCCATAAGGCCCTGAAAGATATCAAAGAGGATATCCTGTTCAGCCTTAAAAGCACCAATTGCAGCCGTATCTGCATCTCGGGGGGAGAACCCCTGATGCATCCCGATATCATTGAGGTGGTTAAATTCATATCGGCACTGAAGCTGAAACCAATTATACTGTCTAACGGTGAACTGCTCACAACTGGTTTGATAAGTGAACTTAAAAAAGCCGGGTTGTACCAGTTTTACCTTCATGTCGACGCAAACCAGGGCAGGCCGGGATGGACCGGGAAAACCGAGTCAGGAATGAATGAATTACGGCAGTATTATGCCGGCCTGTTGCATAAAGGGAAGATCAAATGCGGATTTAACATCACCATACGCCATTCAAACCTTGGTGATGTAAAAGACATTGTAGGATGGTTCAGAAAAAATATTTCGAAAGTGAGCCACCTTTCATTGATAGCTTTCAGGGGGATACCGAGGTATGAAGGTTATGAAATGGTTGCAGATGGGCAGCGCGTAGATCCCAAACTTTTTTCCAATAATGTGAAAAATATGGATGAGATCGATATTTCAACCATGGATATTTATAATATGCTCAGTGAGAGCTTCAGCAATGTTTACCCCTGCTCCTATTTGCCTGGGACTTCAAGGCTGGACACCTATAAAATGCTCATCATAAACAATATTGGATCTGATTCAGTGATCTACGGTGAAATGGGAGGGAAAACAATTCAATTCTATCAGTTCATGGTCCACCTGATATTCGGGAAATATGATGCGACGGTGCCTTCCGCAGGAAAAACCGTTTTCCTGTTGTCGGTATTCGATAAGCATATCAGGAAGGCCTTCGCAAAATACCTGAAAGCAGTTGCCATGAATCCAATGAGACTGTTTGATGGGATACATGTTCAATCCATGGTCCTTCAGCAGCCATTCGAAATGATCGACAGGGAAGCCAACCTTTGTGACGGCTGTGTAAACCTCATGCCCTATAAGGGCCGCATGATCAATTCCTGCAGGCTGGATGAATACAGGCTTGCCGGCGGTCCTGTTAATTTCAGGAAGATATGAAAAAGTACCTGCAAAAAGCGATCATCTTATTGTTTTATGGCATAGTTGAACTTTTCAACCATATCGGTCTTGCCCTTGACAATATTTTTTACCCCTCATACAGGGGCGTCATCATTAAATCACCATTGTTTGTTGTAAGCATGCCCAGGACCGGGACGACCTGGCTGCAGAATGTATTGTGTGCCGACCGGGAACAAATTACTTCCATGAAATTATGGGAAATGCTTTATGCCCCATCCATTATCCAGAAAAAATTCTTTCTCTTTTTATCGAAAACCGACAAGCGCTTTAACTGCTTCCTGGGCCGCAGGCTTAGAAGGCTGGATATATATCTGTTCAGGGATTATAATCCCATACACCCAAGCTCTTTTTTTGGTTATGAAGACGATGACCTGGTTCTTCTTCACATTTTCTCAAACCTTTTCCTGATATTCTTTTTCCCGGGGCTGAAACTCTACGATTTCCTGATGCGGTTCGACCAGTCGGCTGACGAAAAACGAAAGAAAAAAATAATGACGTTTTACCGAAAGTGCATTCAGAAACATTTGTATGTTTTCGGGAAAGATAAAATCTACTTCTCGAAAAGCGCCAGCCATATCCCGAAGATGCATTCGCTTCAGCAGACATTCCCCGATGGCTGTTTCATTTACACAGCCCGTTTCCCTGAGCAGGTCGTGCCTTCAGCCATCAGCCTGTATATCCGTTTCAGCGAGATATTTCATACACCGGTTGAACTGAAAACGATTACTGAAAGAACATTGAGAACATCCGACTACCTCTTCTCCTACCCGCTTGAAGTCTTTAAAAGCTGGCCGGGTAACAGGTATTTCGTAAACCTGTATGATGACCTGGTTGAAAACATCGAAAGAGAGGTCAAACGCATGTACGATCACTTCGGGATCCCGTTGTCTGATAAATTCAGCCTTTTCCTGGCAGAGGAAAGGTGCAGGGCACAGTCTTTTAAAAGCGCACATGTTTACGATCCTGAGAAATGGGGGCTCCCGGCGAAAGAAATCAGAAGCCGCTACAATGAAGCTTTTGAGCAATACAGCAGGCTGGTGAGCCGGGAAGCGGGAAGCGGGAAGCGGGAAGCGGGAAACGGGAAACGGGAAGCGGGAAGCGGGAAGCGGGAAGCGGGAACCCTGAGCCGCGATGCGTTTAAAACGAATCGTTAATGGTGATGCGTTATATGTGATAAAAATCACAATATTCATGATTATCACCATCGCCGGGACATTGTGATTTTCCGTACCTTTGCACACTCAAACCCGCTAACACATCTACACATGTCAATAGAAATATATTTCGCAGGACCCAAGAAGGTCAATGCAAAGCTCGAGGGATTTACCGTTGAAACCGACCAGGCCGTGCGTGCTGGCGGAGAAGGCAGCGCACCCACACCGTTCGCATTATTCCTTTCATCCCTGGGAACCTGCGCGGGGATCTATGTCAAGGGTTTCTGCGACCAGCGCGGGCTGCCGACCCAGGATGTGAGCCTCAGCCTTGATTATACCATCAACCCTGCAACCAAGAATATCGGTAAATTCATTATCAAGATCTTCATTCCTTCACATTTCCCCGAGAAATATGATTCAGCCCTGGTTCAATCGGCCTCTCTTTGCGCAGTAAAACGCCACCTGGACCCTGCCATCGAGAATGAGATCATCATCGTCAGGAAGTAAACAAGATCATACAATTCATTATAATTCCATTTTTTATGAAAAAGAAACATACCGGATTCAATTCCGCACTTGTGCATGGTGAGGGGTTTAAAGATCCCCACGGCAGCGTTATCATGCCCATCTACCAGACTTCTACTTTTGCCTTTGACAGCGCAGAACACGGAGCCCGCCTGTTTTCGGGCGAAAGCGACGGCTACATTTACACTCGTATTGACAACCCCACTACCCTGGATCTTGAAAAGACCATCGCCATGCTTGAACACGGGCATGACGGGATAGCTACATCATCAGGAATGGCTGCGGTGAACACCGTTTACATGAGTTACCTTGGTGCAGGAAAGCATATCGTGAGCCATAATGCGGTTTACGGCCCAGCACGCGGCATCATGGAAGGCACATACGCAAGGTTTGGCGTGGAGTCTACCTATATCGACACCACCGACCTCGAGCAGGTGAGAAAAGCCATCCGCCCCAACACAAGCCTTATTTATCTTGAATCCCCTGCAAATCCTACCATGGGTATTTCAGATATCCCCGCTATCTGCGAGATCGCACATCAGCACAACATCCCTGTATGCGTCGACAATACGTTTTGCAGTCCGTACCTTCAGAATCCTTTGGACCAGGGGGCGGATATCGTTCTCCATTCCCTCACGAAATTCCTCAACGGCCATGCCGATATCGTGGGCGGAATGATTGTGGTGAAGGATCCTGCCGAGTACAAAAAGATCAGGACCATGATGGTAAACCTGGGCTGCAATATGGACCCCCACCAGGCATTCCTCACACGCCGCGGACTTAAAACACTGGCGATCCGCCTCGACCGCGCACAGGAAAATGCCATGAAAGTGGCCGAATACCTGGAGAAACACCCCAAAGTTGAATGGGTGCTTTACCCCGGGCTTAAATCTCATCCCCAGTATGAACTCGGGAAGAGAATGATGCGCGGCCCCGGAGCCATGATTTCGTTCGGACTGAAAGGCGGGCTCGAAGCCGGCCGCAAGATGATGAACGCCGTTGAATTCTGCGTTCTTGCAGTTTCACTGGGAGGCATAGAAACCCTTATCCAGCACCCGGCATCCATGACCCACTCGAAACTCTCCCCCGAAGCCAGGAGACAGGGAGGCATCTCTGATGAACTGGTAAGGTTCTCGGTAGGCATCGAAGAAGTGGAAGATATCATCGCCGACGTGGAACAGGCCCTGGAGAAGGTATAGCTGGATAGCTGGGTTACTGGGTTACTGGATTACTGGATGACTGGATAGCTGGATATCCAGTCATCGCAGCGAAGCTGCATATCCAGTCGCCCAGTCATCGCAACGAAGTTGCATATCCAGTCGCCCATTTTTCCTTACCTTTGATCATCCAAATCATCCCGATGTTCAAAAGACTGCTGCTGATCCTCATAAGTGGTTTATTTTGCTCCATACCCGCTCAATCCCAGAAGGTAGCCGTGATACTTTCAGGCGGAGCCAGCAAGGGCGGGGCGCATATAGGAGTGCTCAGGGCCCTTGAAGAACAGCATATCCCAATCAGTTATATTGCAGGGACCTCGGTAGGCGCGATCATAGGAGGACTGTATGCTTCGGGATACACCCCCGACGAGATTGAAACCATGATCAGTTCGGAAGAGTTCCAGAAAAACGCATTGGGCACGATGTACGACGAATATGTTTATTATTACAGGAGAGAAGAGCCAAATGCATCCTGGGTATCGCTGGATATCAACCCGAAAAAGAAACTGACTTCTTCTCTGCCAGCCAGCCTGAAGTCCCCTTTCATGATCGACTTCCGCTTCATGGAACTTTTTGCCCCCGCAAATGCAGCCGCAGGTGGCGATTTTGACAAACTTTTCGTACCCTTCCGTTGCGTTGTGGCTGATATCGACTCCTCATCCGCAGTCATAGTGAAAAAAGGGGACCTCTCCAGTGCTATAAGGGCCTCCATGAGCATCCCATTCATATATAACCCTGTGATCCTTAACAATAAACTGATGTACGACGGGGGTATGTACAATAACTTCCCTACAAATGTTGCCGCTGATGACTTCAAGGCGGATGTCATTATAGGCAGCAGAGTGGCTGAACGCTATGACAAGCCGGATCCCGAGGATATTGTTTCACAATTGCTCATCATGCTTATGGGGAAACAAAGCTCCGGCATCCCCTACCCAAACTCGGTGCTTATCCTCCCGAATGTGCCTTCGGTGGACCTGCTGGATTTCGGGCATACCAGGGTTCTTGCCGACAGCGGTTATGCAGCTGCCATGCGCAAAATCCCCGCGATCCGTAAACTGGTGCACGACAGTGTATCTGCCGAAGACCTCATCCGCCGAAGGGAAACATTTAATAATTCTAAGCCCGGGCTTGTTTTTGATTCGATTATACCGAAGGGGCTTACCAGGTCCCAGGCCGCTTATGTAAAACAGGTTCTCAAACATGGCCGGGAGATTGTGAGCCTCGACGATCTCAGGCCGGAATATTACCGGTTTATCGATGAGGGCTTTATTAAAACGATTTATCCCGGGGCCAGGTTCAATCCCCTGACAGGGCATTATGACCTTCTTCTCGACATACGGAAAGCCGACAAATTCAGCGTGGACTTCGGCGGTAACCTTTCGCTGGGGACTGTTAATGAAGCCTTTCTTGAATTACGGTATAAATACCTTTGGAACAATGCCCTGCACTTCCTTGCAAACGGGTATTTCGGTAAGTTCTATGCCTCCGCCAAACTCGGGGCCAGGGTGGATTTCAATACAAAATACCCCTGGTATATCGACCTGAGTTATACCTATAACCACTTCGATTATTTTAAAAATGCGACCTTTTTCTTTGACGATAAAACGCCGAGTTATATCATTGAACGAGAATATTTCGGAGATGTCTGTATCGGGCTCCCCATTACCAATGCAGGGAAACTGGGGATTGATCTCACCTATGCCTTCACCAATAATAAATACTACCAGTCAAACCAGTTTTCGAGGTATGATACGGCTGACCAAACGGGGTTTAATTTCTTTGCGCCTTCGGTTTGCTTCGACCTCAACAGCCTGAACAGGAAGCAGTATGCTTCGGCGGGGGCCAGGCTGAAACTGAGCCTTGCATACGTTAACGGGACCGAAGATTTCCTCCCGGGGTCCACCAGTACCGAGAAAAATGAAATTGAGAACCACCATGACTGGTTCTGCTTCAGGCTTCTTTATGACAACTATTTTAAATCATTCGGTCCTGTGAAACTGGGTTTTTACGGGGAGGCCGTTGTTTCAAACCAGGCCCTGTTCAGCAATTATGTTTCAAGCCTGATCCACGCCCCGGCATTCCAGCCTGTGCCGGAAAGCCAGACCCTGATCTTGCCAAACTTCAGGGCACTGAGTTATGCAGGGGCAGGGCTCAAGGTGATAGTAAGGGTGTATAAAAAAATTGAATACAGGCTTGAGGGGTATCTTTTTCAGCCTTACCAGGAAATTCTTGAGGACCCGGCAAAACAAACTGCATCCCTGGGCCCGGTGTTCAGCACCCGCTCTGTCATAGGCTCCACCTCTTTCGTTTACCACAGCCCGCTTGGTCCTATTTCACTGGGTGTAAATTATTATGACAAATCGCCCGAAAGTTTCCATCTCAACCTGAATTTCGGGTATATCCTCTTCAACCGCCGGGCCATGCCCTGAGGCTCCGGGCTTGATTTCGTTAACGCTATTATATTATTTATTATCTTTGCTTCCCTTTAAAGCTAATCATTACCGGCCCAGGTCGGACTCTGAACAATAATATGCATAATTGGAGTTTATATTATAATGGAAAACACAGAAAACACCCCGAATCCCGGGTCAGTAGAAGATACTGCGCGGGAGGAGAATTCTTCATCTGCAGTTATCGCGGAACCTATTAACGTTAACCCTCTGCCCACTGAGTCAAATCAGACAGAAAAAGTAATAACCGAAGAATTCCACGCAGAACTGGTTCTACCTGTAGCCGTGAACCAGGAAGAGCATCTTGAAGAGCTTGTGGCTGAGCACGATGAAGAAGAGCATCTTGAAGAGCTTGCAGCGGAGCATGAAAGCCCAGAAACTAAGGTAAATTACGACCAGATGTCGCGTGCCGAACTGGTCGATCTCCTCGAAAAAGCAGTAAAAGAAGACGATATCAATGTGATCAAAACAACGATCGCACTGATAAAAGTCGCTTTCCTGAAGAAGAAAAAAGAGGAAAGCCTTACCAAATACGAGGCAGCCCTTGGTGCAGAAGGAGAACCAAAGGAAGGCGAAGTAAAAGAAGAACTTCCTGCCGAACAGGATGAACTGGATGTTAAGTTCAACGAGATCTTCAATATATACAAGGCCAACAAGGCGAGGTATATAGAGGAACAGGAAAAGCTGAAGCACGAAAACCTGAAGAGGAAACTCCAGATCATTGAGGATCTTAAGCAGCTCATCGGATCTGAGGAGACCCTGAAAAAAACCTACGATGAATTCAAAGCCTTGCAGGAACGCTGGAAGAATGTGGGCATGGTCCCCAGGGGCGAGATAAACAACCTATGGCAGAATTACCACTTCCTGGTTGAAAAATTCTTCGAAAAAGTCAAGGTCAACAAGGAACTGAAAGACCTTGACCTGAAGAAAAATTTTGAAGCCAAGATGGCGCTTTGTGAAAAGACCGAAGAACTGCTGCTTGAAACATCCATCCTGAAATCATTCAAGAAACTCCAGAAATACCATGAGGAATGGAAGGAAATAGGCCCTGCACCGGCAGATAAAAAAGACGAGATTTGGGAAAGGTTCAAAAACGCGACCGATAAGATCAACGAACGCCGCAGGGAACATTATACCCGGGTTGAAGATGAACAGGGTAAAAACCTGGAAACAAAAACTGCTCTTTGCGAACAGGCCGAAGAAGTCCTCACTTCCAAAAATGAAACAATAAAGGAGTGGCAGGAGCAGACGAATAAGGTCAACGAACTGATGAACATATGGAAAAGCATAGGTCCTGTGCCCCAGAAGGTGAACACCGATATCTGGACGAGGTTTAAAACCAGCCTCGATGCTTTCTTTTCCAACAAAAAAGAATTTTTTGACAAGCTGAAAGACCAGCAGCTGCATAACTACAATCTTAAGGTGGAACTTTGCCTGCAGGCCGAATCGCTGAAAGCCAATACCGACTGGAAGAAGACCAGCCAGGAAATGATCAGGCTGCAGGGTGAATGGAAGAAGATCGGCCCGGTACCCAAGAAGCATTCCGACAAGATCTGGAAACGTTTCAGGGCCGCCTGTGACGAATTTTTCAATGCAAAATCCTCATACTTCAGCAATGTCCAGTCGCATGAAGAAGAAAACCTGAATAAGAAAAATGATCTTCTGAAGAGGCTTAACGAATATGAATTCAGCGAAGACAAGAACGCCAACCTCGAGATACTGAAGAATTTCCAGAGGGAATGGTCTGAGATCGGGCATATTCCCATCAAGGAGAAAGACAGGCTTCAGAATGAATTCAGGGCTGTTGTAAACAAGCATCTCGACCACCTTAAAATAAGTGAGATTGAGATTTCCACCCTGAACTACCAGAACAGGATGGACCATCTTAAGAATGATCCGAATGCGAGGAGGATGATTGGCCGTGAGAAAGAAGTCCTGATCAACAAGATCAGCAAGATGAAAGAAGACGTTAACCTCTGGGAAAACAACATCGGCTTCCTTGCAAAATCCAAGAATGCGGCCATACTGAGGGAAGAATTCGAGAATAAGATCAATAAGACCAAGAGCGAGCTGAAAGTCCTGGAAGCAAAGCTTAAGATACTGAAACAGCAGCAGGTCTAAACCTGCGGAGTATTTCCGGCAATGCCGGGCTTGTTCATGATCCCTGTTTTATGGGCGGAAATTCATTCGGAAAAATTCTCGTGCTGACGACCTTCGGGGAATCACACGGTTCCTGTACCGGCGGGGTTCTTGACGGATTTCCTGCTGATTTTCCTATCGACCTTCACTTCATACAGTCGGAACTCAACCGCAGGGCTCCCGGGTTCGGCAATTTTTCCTCGCCCCGCAAAGAAGAAGACCGTATCGAGATCCTCTCAGGTGTTTTCGAAGGTAAAACGACCGGGGCCCCCATTGCTTTCATTATTCCTAACAAAGACCACCGTTCGGAGGACTATTCAGCTGTCAAAGACCTTTTTCGCCCATCGCATGCCGACTACGCCTGGGAAAAAAAGTTCGGGCATCGCGATTACCGGGGCGGGGGCCGTATCTCTGCCCGTGAAACGGCTGCCCGTGTTGCAGGGGGAGCCTTTGCCAGGCTGTTCCTTAACTCAAAAGGAATCAAGATCAAAGCTGTTGTTTGCGAGATCGGCAGGTTCAAATTACCTTCTGAAGAAACAGCAGCCAATGAATACCTCATGGCCCTGAAAGAAGCCGGGGATACTGCAGGGGGAATAATCCAATGTGTTATCAGCGGGCTGCCGGCAGGATTAGGGGAACCTGTATTTGACAAATTACAGGCAGGCCTTGCCAGGGCCATGATGAGCATCAATGCCGTGAAAGGATTTGAATATGGATCGGGTTTCGAAGGAGCAAGGATGAAAGGCTCTGAGCACAACGATTCTTTTATTGTTTCTGCGGATGGCAGTATCAGCACTTCGACGAATTTCTCGGGAGGCATACAGGGCGGCATTTCAAACGGTATGCCGGTTGAGTTCAGAGTTGCATTCAAGCCTGTTTCGTCCATACTGCAGCCCCAGGAAACTATCGATAAACATGGCCGGCCGGTGCAATACACAGGCAGCGGCAGGCATGATGTTTGTGTCGTCCCCCGGGCCGTCCCTATCGTGGAAGCCATGGCGGCTCTGGTCATTGCCGACCATATGCTGATGAATGGTGACTAGTGAATGGTGACTGGTGACTGGTGACTAGTTACTGGTGAACGGGGAATATTAGATCATACTGTTCACTATTCACTGTTCACCATTCACTGTTCACCGTTCAATCGGGTTCCTGCTGACTCAGGCAGTGCCAGGACCCCAGCCCCCAGATGATCTCAACCGAATCAATTCCCACAACCTTACGGTCGGGAAAGCATTGTTCAATTATTCGCATGGCCTGGTCATCCTGTTTGCACCTGTAGAGGGGAACAATCACTGCATTGTTGGAGATATAGAAATTGGCATATGAGGCCGGGAGCCGCTGATCTTCAAACACAATGGGATCGGGCATGGGCAGTTCAACTATGTCGGGCTGCTTGCCGCTGAGCAGGCGGAAAGTCTTCAGTTTCTTCAGGTTTGCCTCCAGTATGGCATGATTGGGATCGAGGCGGTTGCTTTCGACCATGGTAATCACGCCGTCGGGTTTGAAAAAGCGGCTGATATCATCGATATGCCCGTTGGTATCATCCCCCTCGATGCCGTCGTCAAGCCATAAGACCTGGCTTACCCCGTAAAAATTCAGCAGGTATTCCTCTATTTCATGCTGTAACAACTGCGGATTACGGTTCTCGTGGAGCAGGCATGCCGTCGTCGTCAGCAAAGTGCCTTCCCCGTTGAAATCCACTGCCCCGCCCTCCATGATAATGCCGGGATAATACACCGGGAGCTTAAGGAATTTCCCGACCAGCCCGGGTATCTGTTCATCCAGATCGTGGGGGTATTTGCCACCCCAGGCATTGTATCTCCAGCTTACGATGACTTTCGGGTCCCTGGCCTGTCGATTGAGCAAAAAAGCCGGTCCGTGATCCCTGCACCATGCGTCGTTTGTGGGATGGATGAAGAGATCAATCTGTGACATATCCGCTCCTTCGGCCGAAAGGGTTTCGGCGACATGCGCTTTCAGGGCTTCATCCCTCACATTGATACAGACCCTCTCCCCTTTTGAGATTTCCCTGATGAAGGCATTGTAATAAGGGAATATATTCTGCAGTGTGCCCGGCCAGGAATAAGAGTCATCGTGAGGATAACTCAGCCAGGTAGCCCTGTGCTTCTGCCATTCGGCGGGGAAGCTGTAGCCAAGGTCTTTGGGAGTTGGGTGAACTATCTTGTTTGCCATGGGGTCAGTGCTGAATTATGGGAGATCATAGCCTTTGTCGATGAACCTGCTCATGACCGGCCTGTAGCTGTCGATACGCCTGTCGCGTAAAAAGGGCCAGTGCACACGTATTTCATCTATCATTCCAAGCCTCAGGTTTTCGATATGAACTTCCTCCTTGTCGTGTGAGGCCTGGAACATAAGGTCGCCAAAGGGGGAAGAAACGAATGAACCTCCCCAGAAGTTCATATTCCCTTCCCGGCCTGTACGGTTCACCGATACGATATACACCCCGTTGGCTACCGCATGGCCCCTCTGAACCGTTTGCCAGGCCTGGTATTGCTGGCGGTTCGTGTCGGGATCCTGGCTGGAATCCCAGCCTATGGCTGTAGGATAAAATATGATCTCTGCGCCTTTGAGTGCAACTATCCGGGCGGCTTCAGGATACCATTGGTCCCAGCAAATCAGGGTTCCAATGCAGCCGTACCTGGTCTTGAAAACTTTGTACCCCCCGTCTCCCGGAGCAAAATAAAACTTCTCGTAATACCCCGGATCGTCGGGAATATGATGCTTGCGGTATTTGCCCAGGTATTTCCCATCGGCATCGATGACAGCAACTGTATTGTGGTAAATTCCCCGGGCCCGTTTTTCAAACAAAGAAGCAACAAGCACAACATTTAGCTCTGCCGCCAGTTCCCCGAATATGGAAGTGGTTGGCCCCGGCACTGCTTCCGCAAGCCTGAAATAATCATAATTTTCCTCCCAGCAGAAATATTTTGACAAAAACAGTTCCTGGAGGCAAATGATCCGGGCCCCTTTGGCGGCAGCCTCCCTGATCAGGCCGACTGATTTTTCCAGGTTGCCTGCATTATCATCCAGGCAGCTCATCTGGACCAATGCTACCGATACGTTTTTTTCAGACATCTTAAAAGAGGATTTTCATTAAAGGCCAAGCAGGATTTTTTTTGTAAATATCATCCCGTCATGCTGCACAACCAGTACATACACGCCCCGGCCGAAACCGTTGCATGGTATAATTATCCGGCTATTTGCCACGGAGACCGGGTTCAGCGAATACACCTCGCGTCCTGTCATATCGTAAAGCCTGGCATTCACGCTTTGTTCCCTGGTGAACTCACAAAAAACGATGAGCCTGCCTGTTTCCTTATCATGGTATACCGAGATCCCCGCGGCAGGGTCCTGCCTGTCGACGCCCACTGTATAATCCAGGGACAGGTCATCCACCCACAGGGCAGTACCGGCATGCATATCGGTCTGGGCACTGGAAATGGCCATAATATTCATGGTATCGGGGATAGTGGGTGTAGTGTAATTAATATAAGCTGAGAAATGGGTCCAGTCGGTGGTTGCCACCTTTGCGCTGAACAAACCTCCGCCGATGGTATCCCTCACGCCTGCCGTAGTCTTATACAACAGTATCCCCACAGTGCAGGAGTCGCCTCCTGTAGGCTGGAATTTATAAAACCCCATAAGATGGGTGGGCTGGTCGTTTATGGGAACCCCGCCATCGACTGAAAAAGTTTGAGAGATGATGTCAATATGAAGCTTCCCAAGGGTGATAAATCCAGGTGCATTAAAAGCCGATCCGGGTATGGCAATATTCTGGGTGAGAAGCTTGCAGGAAGATGTACCACCGTGAAAATCGGCCGATTTATAAACCACTGCTTTCCCGAAGAGAAAGATGCCCATAAGCGCCGAATTGGGTGTGTCCCATGAAGTGGGGTTGCTGTAACCTGTATAGTTGTTCCACGATTCAAACCCACCGTTCGGGATCAGTGTCTGGGCTTTCAACAGGCCGGACATGGCCGGAAGGAGAATGGCAGTAAGTAAGGTGATAAGCTTAAGTATTTTCATATATCATTTCCCGGTATTTGTGTTTTGCAATGTAAAATTAGCACAAAACGCCCTAACTTTGAAAAAATAATTCCTTATGCGCCCGGGCTCCCTTATTTCTTTTCTGTTTGCCATCCTCTTTGTTCCGGCTGTGGCTCAGGCTCTGATGGTACCCGGCGACTCCTGCAAGTCCCCCCTGGATAAAAAAACAGAAAAGAAATACAATGATGCGACGCTCAGCTTTAAGCATGGCAATTATGTCAACACCATCATATTGCTCAGGGAAGTATTAAAGGACGAACCGGCCTGTACGGATGCTGCCTTTCTTATGGGGCTGGCAAATGTAAAAAAAGCCGTTCCCAATTATAAGGATGCCGGGAAATGGTTCATACAGGTACTCAACACCTGCCCGGGATACGACGTTTACCTTTATTTCTACCTGGGGCAGCTCGCTTATGGTGCCGAGCGGTACGAAGATGCAGTGAAATACTTTGAGGTCTTCCTTAAGGATGTTGACAAGATCAAAAGTGATGAAGATTACAACAAGGCGACCGAGCTGTATAAATATGCGAAGTTCACCCTTGATGCGATCTCGCATCCTGTTCCTTTCGAGCCTAAGGTGGTAGAAGGGATTTCCACGCCCCAGGACGAATATCTGCCTATCCTTTCTCCCGACAACCAGGTTGCCCTGTTTACCAGGCTGGTAAAAATGGAAGGTGACAAGAATTCGGTAGTGTCTTCGGTAAGATCCAAAGAGAAATTCATGTTCAGCGAACAGGATAAGGATGGCAATTACAGCGCCGGGGAGGAAATGCCCGAACCATTCAACATCCAGGACAATGAAGGAGGCGCCACCCTTACGGCCGACAATAATTCGCTTTACTACACCGTGTGCAAGTACGACAATGCCAAGCATTACCTTAACTGCGACATCTATTCTTCGGAACGGGTAAATGGTGAATGGGGCCCTATAAAAAGTGTAAGCGACAAGATCAACCTGCCCTTATCATGGGAATCCCAGCCAAGCATTTCGGCCGATGGCAGGGCCCTGTATTTTGTGAGCGACCGCCAGGGCGGTTTCGGCGGATACGACATCTACCGTTCTATTAAAAACGTAAACGGGGAATGGGGCACACCAATCAATATGGGGGCCACCATCAATTCTCCCGGAAATGAAAAATCTCCTTTCATACATCCCGATGGAAGGACCTTGTATTTTTCTTCGGATGGCTGGATCGGGCTCGGGGGATATGATATTTTTTATTCGAGGATGAACGATAATGGCATATGGTCCAAGCCTAAGAACATTGGATATCCTATCAATTCAACAGATGATGAAGTGGGCTTTTTCGTGAGCACCGATGGGAGCAAAGGATTTTTTGCATCCAATAAATATACTAATGGCAAGGGCGGATGGGATTTGTATTCCTTCAGTTTGTACGAAGATGCCAGGCCGGAGAGGATACTCTTTTTAAAAGGTTCTGTGCACGACGAGAACACGGCCGAGCCGGTAAAAGCCAGGATTGAGCTGAAAAATGTGGAAACAAAAAAGGTGGAAGAAATCCCTCTTGACTCCAATACGGGAAATTATGTGGCCGTAGCCCCGTATAATAACGATTATGTGATGACTGTAAAGAAAGAAGGATTTGTTTATGAAACGAAATACATTGCCAAGGTCGACAGTTCCCACCCTTCAGTCAGGAACGTTGATGTGGATATCAAGCCTATAGAGCTGAACCAGTCGTACCGGATCAATGATATTTATTTCGGGTTTAACAAATTCGAACTCACAGCCGAGTCTAAATTCGTGCTTGACCAGCTGATCGAATTCCTGAGTGAGAATCCTGTGATCTGCATTCAGATACAAGGGCATACCGACAATATTGGCCGTGATGCCGACAACCTGAAGCTTTCCGACAACCGTGCGCGTTCGGTTTACAACTACCTTATCCTTAAGGGGATTTTAGCGAAGCGCCTCACCTATAAGGGATTTGGCAAAACCTTGCCGGTTGCTGAGAATGACAGCGAGGACGGGCGGGCGAAGAACCGCAGGACCGTGTTTGTGATCACCAAGAAGTAAATAGGCAGTACCCGGGAAGTATTACGCATAAGCTGCCTTGGCTTATCGGAGCGAGACAGGTGAATGCCAGGAGATCCGGATTACCCTTGCTTGAGCGGAGATAAGGCGCAGCAGTGTTGCGTTAATACTTCCCGGGAATACTAATTCCCAATCTCTTTGATCACATTCGCCATTTCGATGGCGGCAAGAGCGGCATCGAAGCCCTTGTTTCCGCCTTTGGTACCGGCCCTCTCGATAGCCTGCTCAAGGTTATCGGTCGTAAGAACGCCAAAGATCACCGGGATCCCCGAATCCATACCGGCCATGGCCACTCCCTTAGAGACCTCGGCTGAAACATAGTCGAAATGAGGTGTTGCACCACGAATCACAGCGCCAAGGCAGATCACGGCATGGTATTTTCCACTGCTGGCAAGTTTCTTTGCCAGAAGGGGGATCTCGAAAGAGCCGGGAGCCCATACAAGGTCAATCTTTGCCTCATCAGCACCATGGCGTTTCAACCCGTCAAGGCAGCCGCTCAACAGCTTCCCGCTGATGAATTCGTTAAAACGGGCGATCACGATCGCAAATTTCAAGCCTTTGGCATCAAGTTTTCCTTCTATTGTTTTCATATGAATTGATATTGGTTTGTCATTTATCTGTGACTGGTGAACGGTGACTTGTGACTGTTCACTATTCACTATTCACTATTCACTATTCACTATTCGAAATCAGCTTCTTCCCAGTTCGCTCACCTTCACTTCCTCAAGCACCAGCATATGCCCCATTTTCTCTTTCTTCGTCCTCAGGTATTTAAGGTTACGTGAATGCTTGATGATCTGAATTGGGATGCGTTCAACTATTTCCAGGCCAAAACCATGGATGCCCGATAATTTCTTGGGGTTGTTTGTAAGCAGTTTGATTTTTCTGATACCCAAATCGGCCAGTATCTCAGCCCCCGTTCCGTAATCACGGAGGTCGGCGGCAAAACCCAGGGCGTTGTTAGCCTCCACTGTATCCATCCCTTTATCCTGGAGCGAATACGCTTTCATTTTATTCGGGAAACCGATGCCGCGTCCTTCCTGCCGCATGTACAGGAGTACCCCCCTGCCCTCGGCTGCAATGGCTTTCATGGCATAATCGAGCTGGTCGCCGCAGTCGCAGCGCATCGATCCGAATACATCGCCTGTAAGGCATTCCGAATGAACCCGAACCAGAACCGGTTCACCGTCGTCGACCTTCCCCCTTACAAGGGCCAGGTGATTTTCGCCCGTGATTTTACTTTCATAACTGTAGGCAATGAATTCCCCGTATTTCGTGGGCATCTGCACCACAGCTTCACGTGCAATGATCTTTTCGGTTTGCCGGCGGTAATCGATCAGGTCTTTTATCGTAATGATCTTCAGCTTATGCTTTTTAATGTACTCCATCAGTTCAGGCACCCTGGCCATGGATCCATCCTCATTCATTATCTCGCAGATAACGCCCGCAGGGTAAAAACCGGCCATCTTTGCAAGGTCTACCGAGGCTTCGGTATGACCGGCCCTCACCAGCACCCCACCCTCCTTGTATTCTATAGGGAAAATATGCCCCGGCCTGGTGAAATCCCTGGCTTTGGACTTGGGATCAAGCACTTTTTTCACCGTCAGCGCCCTTTCATAAGCCGAGATTCCGGTAGTACATTCTATGGCGTCAATGGAAACCGTAAATGCAGTGCGGTTTGGATCGGTGTTCTTGGTCACCATGCGGTCGATGTTCAATTCCTCCAGGCGCTCGCGAACCACGGGAAGGCAAATCAATCCGCCCCCGTGTTTGGCCATGAAGTTGATCACATGGGCGCTAACCTTTTCGGCCGGGATCACCAGGTCCCCTTCGTTTTCACGGTCTTCGTCATCCACCACGACGATCATCCTGCCTTTGCGGAACTCATCAATTGCTTCTTCTATGGTATTGAAAGTGTATTCAGACATAGTTATAGTTTCTTTGTTTCAGAATCCGTATTTATCAAGAAGTCCCTGGTCAATCGTACTTCCCGCTCCGGTCCTGCCGGTATATTTTTCAATGTATTTGGCGACCATATCGCATTCTATATTCAATATATCCCCTGGCTTTTTATCCTTCAGCGTGGTTACAGCCATGGTATGCGGGATAAGCGAGACTTCAAACCCGGCCTCATCGGCACGCACCACGGTAAGGCTGATCCCTTCAAGTGAAACAGATCCCCTGGGGATAAGATAGCGCAATATCTCCGGGCCGGCATGAACGGTGATCCATACAGCATTATCTTCCTTTTTTACCTGGCGGATGAGCCCCGTACCGTCTATATGGCCCGATACCAAATGCCCGCCAAGGCGGGATGACAACTGCAGTGCGCGTTCGAGGTTAACATGGCTACCCGGTTTAAGTGATCCAAGGCTGGTCTTTCTCATGGTTTCGGGCATCACATCGACCGTGAAGGAATCCAGGCTTACACCGGTGACTGTAAGACAGGCGCCGTTCGTATTGACGCTGTCGCCAAGCTTAAGATCCGACGCTACCACATCCGCCGAGATCAGCAATGAAACTGATCTGGCTCCTTTTGTCACCGATCGTACGGTCCCGACTTCTTCTATTATGCCTGTGAACATTGTTTAGCGATTAGTTATGAGCCATGAGCAGTATTCTACATTCATTTCCAAACCATGTAACCTTCATTAAAATCTAGTGACTTGTGACTATTCACTGTTCACCAGTCACTGTTCACTTTTCCAGGTATCCTTCTATCATCAAATCTTCACCAACTTTCCTTACTTTCAGGTCACGCAAGGCAAGCGCATCCTCCATCCCGGGGATACCCATTCCTCCCACAGGAGTTGGGGCAGTAGCCCCACCGAGTATTTTAGGGGCAACGAATGCAATGACCTTATCAACCAGGCCTTCTTTCAGGGCAGAAAATGCCAGGGTGCTGCCGCCTTCCAGGAGAACGCCGGCAATATCCATATTACCAAGCTGTTCAAAAAGGGAAGGCAGATCCACACGATCATCTTTTGAAGGGCATACCAGAACCTGTGAGCCCCTCCTCCTGATTTCAAGAATTTTCTTTTTATCGGCCTTATCGGTAGTCGCTATGAGGCAGAGCTGGGGGTCATTTACAAGGGCTTTTGCTTCAAGCGGTATCCTGAGCCGGGAATCGGCAATGACCTTCAGGGGCGGCCTCCCTGGTTTCCCTGTCAGCCTGACGTTCAGCAAGGGGTCGTCAGAAATTACCGTATCCACCCCAACCATCACGGAACTCATGCTGCTCCTGAGCCTGTGGACGATCTTGCGGGATTTCTCCCCGGTGATCCAGCGCGAGGCATTATCCACTGTCGCGATCTTGCCGTCGATCGTCATAGCATATTTAAAAATCACGAAAGGCAGGTGAGTGGTGATGAATTTAATAAATACTTCATTAAGCTTCCTGCTCTCTTTCTCCAGGATGCCCGAATGCACTTCGATCCCCTTCTGCCTGAGGAGGTTGCTACCCTGTCCATTTACGAGGGGGTTGGGGTCTTTCATGCCTATGACTACCTTGCTGATACCCGAACGGAGGATCAGTTCGGTACAGGGGGGCGTTTTCCCAAGATGGTTGCAGGGTTCCAGATTGACATACAGATCGGCTCCCCGGGCATGCTCTCCCGCCCTGGCAATAGCGTTCACTTCGGCATGCGGGCCCCCGTACAGTTCATGCCAGCCCTCCCCGACGATTTTACCGTCCTTAACAACAACAGCGCCTACGAGAGGGTTAGGGCTGACATGCCCGGTTCCCCTGGCCGCGAGGCTCAGTGCGCGCCGCATGTATTTAATATCGGTCATCATTCCTTCTATTTCCGGCCGGGCTATTGCCTGTAAAAAAAAACAGAGCCCCGAAATGCATAACAGGGCTCTGTTAAAAACCAAAAAATATGAAGGTAAATTACTTCCATATTCTATGTCTTCTTCCATCCAGACTATAACTGTCGGTACCGTAGTTACAACGGTTCCCTCCGAAACCCGCGGATGATCCACATCCATGGATTCAGGAATCGCGGACTTTACCGCCGATCGGGAATTTCACCCTGCCCTGAAGATTTTATTATTAAAGAACAAAAATCGCTCTTCGGAACACCCCCTATTCCCATTCAATTGCTTTCTCAGTTAAGCGGGAAATGATTAAAAGGGATATTCAACATGCAAATATACGCTTATTTATCGATTGTGAAAAAATTCACAAATATTTTTTTTTATACAGGCTGAGCGGGTAAAAGACTGAGGCTGCCTCTTAGGATTGAGGCAGCCTCAGCCGTAACGAACAAATTTACTGTATTACGATCTTTTCAATTCTGCTCCGGGTATCGGTCTGTACCTTCATGATATAACAGCCCTTTGCCAGGAATGAGAGGTCAAGATGGTACTGGAGGCTGTTACCTGCAGGCCTGAATGCCTGGTGGTAAACTGAATGCCCCTGGAGGTCGGTAACCACGACATCCGCAGACTCTTTCCCAAGATTGCTTATTTTCAGGTTAACTATCCCATTTGACGGGTTTGGCTGCACATTGATATTCAGATCACCGGTTAAAGGATCATTAATGCCTGTGCAGGGGTCAAACCTGATGTAAACGGTATCGACTACATTACCTTTACAAGGCAACATTGCGTGCACTGTGAGGTAAAGTTTTACGCCGTACTGCTTATCATCGGTCATGGGATGATATTGGGTTACCATATGGGTGGGATCGTCAAAATAACCGTCACCCATGGTCCCCCATAAATTCTGGTCATATCCGGTTCCGCTTCCATGAATGGTAAATACAGGAACGTAGTTGCAATATGTTGTATCGTTACCTGCAAAAGCCTGTGCGGAGGCCTGAACAGTCACATGGATTGAATCAATAATGGTTTTTGACCCATCATTAACGGCCACGATGAACGTACTGGAAACCGTTGGGTGGGCCCAGGGACTTTGTACGGTGGAAGTAAAGCCGGCCGGTCTCGAGGTCCATGAGTAGGTATAAGTTCCGCTTCCCCCGCTTGCCTGTATATTGAGATGAGTACTATCGTTGGCGCAAAGTACGATCGGATTTGCAATAACAGTTGCCATCAAACTATTTCCAATTGCAAAGGTTCCGATTCTTGAATACCATGCCCAGCTTGAGTTTGATGTTTTATAATATTCCTGTGTATACCAGAATTTTCCCGGATACTTTGGATCTGCACTCATGGAGCTGTAATCGCCCCACCTTGGCCTGCCTCCGACATTAGTTGTTTGGGATCCTCCTCCATCAACTATGGAACCTTCGGCAACAGTCATGCTGTTTAAAGGATCCGTTCCCTTCCTTCCGGTATAAAATACAGAAGGATAGCGGGTGGAGCTCGAAATTGAATAGCCTAAGGCAATATTGTTGAGAGAGTCGATAGCAATAGACCCCATCCAGCGGTTGTCATCGGTGGGAGAATATATACTCTCCTGGTAAATGGTCCAGTTTGCGGGATTGCTGCCGGTATTTCGAAGTTCCCACCAGAGTATGCCGGCATGTCCGTTTACGTTTACAGTAGAGTTGCAGACCATGGACCAATGGTCGCTGAATTTCCTGAATGGGAGACGGAACATAATACGTCCGGGAATGGGATCCAGCTTATATGTTGTTCCCGGCTGGGGAATATCAGGAACCGCGCCATTATATGCAACAGGAAGCGATGTGAGGAGGGTGTAAGATGAATTTGCGGGAGTGGTCCAGTCAACATGGAACCCGTAAATGGTGATATGACCATTATTAAGATAACTGAAAAAATTAGGCGTTCCCATGGGGGGATACACTCCGTCACAATCGGAAGGCAGCACAGCCCATGCTCCACCGTAGGAATAGGGCAGGGAAGTATATTGCATGCTTGCAGGAAGCCCTGCATACATGGCTGCTTTATCAAAGCATGCAGCTCCTGTTCCGTCAGGATTGCCGGAGCCTGAAGCAAAATTGTTGCTGCTCATATAAATACCATCGGGCCATACAGCAAGCTTTGGATAATCAGGGAATACACTGAACTGAAATTGATAACGGTACCAGGAACCCAGGGGGTCACCGGTTTGCGAAACAGCAACCATTTCAAAAAAGGGTGCGTTGCCACCGTTCGGTAACGAAAACTGACTGAAAATCCAGCGGTTTGCTACCTCGTCATATAAAACAACAGCATCCCCGTTGTTACTGTTATTAGGCAGGCCGTTAAACATGCTGCTGTTGCTCAAAGGGCCGAGGAGCTTATTGCCGGCTTTATCATAAATTGAATAATGTAAATTTACAACCTGAAAGTAATGCTCAGGCCCTGCATCTCCCTGAACATCAGGAGGGGCAACCCCCTGAGTGTTGCTGTTGCCGTCAAAAGAAAGCAAAAGGCTGTCGGCAGCTGTGTTACCCATACGGTCCTGCACTTTAGTACCGGCACCGCTATTTTCATTAATAAAAATACCGGGAGGATATAGTATGTTTTTAACAACACCGTCCTTCCATGACATATCGGCTTTAGGCGGGACTGTTTTTAACATGTCCCTTAAAGGTGGTGACACATCAAAGTAAACACATTTCGAGACCTGTACTTTTGCAGCAGGCTCTTTCTGGGCCATAACAATTCCAATTGTAAGGCTGAAGAAAATTAAGAGTGTAATGATCTTTTTCATAAAGTCTGTTATAATGACTTATTGATAATTTTATTTGTAACTATTTGCTTTATCATCTCAGACAGCAAAAGTAGTCGAAAGTTCAGTAAGTATGTACAATTCAATCGGTTTTTTATATAATTTTAACTCCGCAAAAACGAAACGGATGAATATTATAGTTACAGGAGCAGGAAAAGGCATTGGCTATGAGATAGTTAAAATCCTTTGCAAACACAAGCAAAATCACATCCTTGCTATTTCACGCAAGATGAATGATTTGAAAGACCTGGTGAGCGATTGCCATAAACAAACTCCTGATTCAAAGGTCACACCATACGAATTTGACCTGAACCAGTTTGATTTCTATCCCTTCATCGCACAAAGGATGGAAGCCATCCTTCATAAAATCGATATTATCATTCATAATGCCGGCCGGCTTGTCAACAAACCGTTTTCAAAGATCCAGCAGGGGGACTTTGACGAGGTGTTTAATGTGAATGTCAAAGCCCCGTTCTTTTTTACCCAGGCGATGCTGCCTCTGATGAACAGGGGGGGCCATATTGTTATGATCAGCAGTATGGGCGGGGTTCAGGGAGCAAGGAAATTCGAAGGGCTTTCGGCATACAGTTCCAGCAAAGGAGCCCTTTCAATATTAAGTGAGTGTCTTGCAGGGGAGCTTTCAGAACAGGATATTTTTGTAAACTGCCTGGCTCTCGGCGGGGTTCAAACGAAAATGTTCGAAAAAGCATTCCCGGGCACCAAAGCTTCTCAATCGGCCCAGCAGATGGCTTCATTTATAGCCGATTTTGCGGTTAACGGGCAGAAGTTTTTTAACGGGAAAGTGCTTGAAGTGGCAACTGCGTGAATGGGTACTGGGGACTATTCACTATTCACAAATAATCCCCCTTATCTCCTGTCTTCCCTGTGAAAGGCGCTATGGCACGATGATAAATGCCATGTACCCAGGCAATGGTCATGCCATAATTGCTCACCGGTATCCCGGCATCGATGGCCGGCTTCAGCCTGTTGAGCAGTTGTTTTCTTGTGATCATGCAGCCACCGCATTGAATTACCATGGCATAATCGGTTATGGGCCGGCTAACGGCACCCAGGCCTGAAACAACATCGAATGAGAGGTCCTTTCCCGTGAAATTGCTCAGCCATCTTGGAATCTTAACCCTGCCGATATCATCACAGGAAACATGATGCGTGCAGGATTCCAGGATCAGTATCCGGTCACCTGGTTTCAGTTCGCCGAGTTTAGGCGTCCCCTTAAGGTAATTCTCGAAATCACCTTTCTGACGGGCTAAAACGATACTGAAACTGGTCAGTGGGATATCTTTTGGGATCGCGGCATCGGCCTTGGGAAAGACCTGGCTGTCGGTGATGGCAAGTACCGGTTTGGGGTACATCTTTTTCACATAGGCATCGGCTTCCCTTTCCTTGCAAACCACGCAGATGCCGTCATTATCAAGTACATCCCTGATCACCTGGACCTGGGGCAATATCATCCGCCCTTCAGGCGCTTCAATATCGATAGGGGTTATCAGAAGCACGGTATCGCCATAAGAGATCAGGTCCCCTACCAGGGGCCTCTTGGTAAAAGCCGTTTCCGGGATTGTTTCCCTTATAATGCGGATGAGTTCGTCCTGATTGCCGGGGTTCACCGAGGAAAAGTCAAGCAAGGGCATGTTATATCGTTCTTTAAGCACCCTTGCAAGGTTGGTATCCAGTTTTTCTTCGTCCGATTTATTATGGATGATGAAAAAAGGCAATCCTGCTTTCTGAAATTCCCTGATCAGTTTCTTTTCAATATCGTCAAAAGTGTTGCCTGAAATCAGCAACAGGGCCAGGTCGACCTGGTCAAGGGCTTCCTTTGTTTTAACAATACGCTTTTCGCCGAGTTCGCCTGTATCATCTGTTCCAGCGGTATCTATTAAGACAACAGGTCCCAACTGGGGTATCTCGATTGATTTTTTTACAGGGTCGGTGGTTGTTCCCGCAATGTCTGAAACAATCGCAACTTCATGCCCGGCAAGCCGGTTTATCAGTGAGCTTTTCCCCACATTCCTTCGCCCGAATATACCGATATGGGGTTTGGTATCACGCCCTCGTTTCATAATCACTTTCTTGTTTAATCACCAGTCACTGTTCACTGTTTACTGTTCACTATTCACTATTCAATGTTCACCGTTCACTAATCCCCGATAGTATATCCCAACTGCAGCAGATTTTCAGGTTTGAGTAATTCCATCAGGCTTGCAGGGTCTATCAGTTTGAGCCTGTCGTTGGCTTCAATGACCGAAAGACGTTCTGCCTTCATCAGCCGGGCAATTTGGGAAGACTTATTGTACCCTATGACAGGCACAAGTGCCGTAGTTATTGAAGGGCTTTGCATCAACCGTTCCAAACTGGTTTCCCGGTTGATAACCAATCCTTCCAGCAGGTTACTCTTAATCGAACGGTTAACCGATATCAGCAGCTTAAGGCTGCTGATTATCGAATGGCCTATCAGTGGGATGTACGCATTTAATTCAAGGCATCCCTGTGCACAAAGCCCCGAAACCAGCTGGTCGTTTGCATATACCTGGTGCGCCGCACTGATTGCAAATTCGGGTATGACCGGGTTAACCTTACCGGGCATGATAGTACTGCCTGTCTGCCTTTCAGGGATACTAAGCAATGGCGATGGCCTGTTCATGTCAGAGGCCATCAGCCTGATATCGGAAACCATTTTTTCAAGATTCACTGCATGAGCTTTCAGAATTGCATGGACCTCGACAAAGGAGTCGAGGTTTGATGTGGCATCAGCCATGTTTTCACTTCTTGCGATAGGCAGGCTGGTAAGTTTCTGAAGGGCCGATACAACTTCCATGATGAAATACCGCGGCACGGCCAAACCTGTTCCCACTGCCCCCCCGCCAAGATTAACAAGTTTCAGGCGTTCAGAACATTTAGAGACCCTCCACCAGTCACGTGAAAGCGCTTCGCTGTATGTACTGAACAGCTTCCCGAAAGAAGAGGGAACTGCTTCCTGCATCTGGGTATAAGCTATTTTAAGCATGTTCCTGCTTCCTGTTTCAATATGCTCGCATACTTCCCTCGTCTCATTTATTGCTGACTCCAGTGAAATGAGTAATTTAATTATGCAAACCTTCAGGGAGGTGGGAATGACGTCATTGGTCGACTGGAAGATGTTGGCGTGCTCGAAGGGATCTACAACAGAGTAATCCCCCGGTTTCCTGCCAAGTTTCAGCAGGCTTGCATTTGCTATGATCTCATTGGCATTCATATTGATGCTTGTGCCGGCTCCGCCTGATACAGCCGGGACGATCCAATGATGGAAATACAGTCCTTCGGCCACCTCGGAAGCAGAAAGGATAAGGGCTTTCAATACGTCATCTTCAATGATCCTGATCTGTTTTTCAGGGTATTTCCTTTCCACCGCACGAAAGTACTCCTGGCAGGTCAGATAGCATGCTTTTTTAACAATGCCGATTGACTCATACCATTCCCGGTGAAAAGCGGTCTGGTCAGGAAAATTCTGACGTGCCCGGTATGAATGGATACCATACAACGCTTCTGACGGTATCTCCTTTTCTCCCAGAAAATCCTGTTCTTTTCTCATCATGGCGTTAGGGTTTTCATGCAATAATGAATGATTTTTTTCGTAATTTTACAGAAATTCTTTCAAGGCTTCAAGGTTGAAACACATATACTTTCTTTTTTTCCTGGTTTTTATTCCTTTACTTCTATCCGGACAAACCAATACAGATTTCTGGTTTGCTGCGCCTGAGGTCACTTCAGAACATGGGGACCAGCCAATAATTTTAAGGCTTACTTCGTTTGGCCAGACTGCAAATGTAACGATTTCGGAGCCTGCAAATACAACCAATTTTCTGCCTATTACCATAAACATACCGGCAAATTCGACCCGGTCCTATGACCTCACTTCACGCATAAACCAGGTGGAATGCAAGCCGGCCAATACGCCGCTTAATTTCGGGATACTCATTCATTCTGATGTTCCGCTCACTGTCTATTACGAAGAATCGAGCACCAATAATCCCGAACTGTTTACACTTAAAGGCAACAATGCCCTGGGCACATCATTTGTGATCCCTTCCCAGGATAACCTGAAAAATCATACGTACACCAGTCCTCCTGCCTACAACTCTTTTGATATTGTTGCCACTGAGGATGCTACAACGGTGACTATTATACCAAAGAAACCGGTTGTGGGCCATGCGGCTGGAGTATCCTACCAGGTGATACTAAATAAAGGACAGACCTATTGTGCACAAGCCACCGGCTTCCTTGGAACCGACCACCTGATGGGGTCCACGGTAACTTCCAATAATCCTGTCGCCATTACGGTTAAAGATGATTCCGATGAAGATCCTTCTGCAAGTCATTGGGACCTGACCGGGGACCAGATTGTCCCTGTCAATATTGTCGGGACTGAATATATCGTGGTAAGGGGATATTCCAACAGCACCTTAAATGACTGGGTATATATTACCGCGACGGCCGATAACACAAAGATTTATCTTAATGGCAGCGCAACCCCCGTTGCCACAATTAATTCAGGCGCCACCTATCATTACACCCTGCTTACCACTGATCTTTCCTCTTTTATCCAGACCAGTCAGCCGGTGTATGTATTGCACCTAACGGGATACGGTGGTGAAGCAGGTACTGCACTCCTGCCCCCAATGAATTGCACGGGATCATCCCAGGTTGCCTTTACACGCACCTCGGGCAATTCTTTTGAGCTGATCATCCTGACCAAAGCAGGAGCCCAGGGTTCATTCACTCTTGACGGGAACTCAAGCCTTGTAACTGCCGGGATGTTTTCCCCTGTGAACGGAAATTCGGCTTTCTATTATGCGCGCATCGACTTTACATCAGCCCAGTTAGCAGTTGGTTCCCATATTCTTAAAAACTCCCAGGACATCTTTCACCTGGGCCTTATCCAGAGTTATGATGCGGGTTCCAACGGATGTGCTTACGGCTATTTTTCAGATTTTGCCAGCCTGAACCTTGGCCCTGACGAGACCGTATGCCCCGGGACTTCAGTCACTTTTAATGCCGGGCCTGACCGGCAAAGCTATGAGTGGACCTATAACGGGAGTCCGTTTGCCAGTGGTGTCCAAACAATTACAGTCAGTAGTCCGGGATTATACGCAGTAACAGTGAATGACCATGGTTGTATCCTTACCGATGAAGTTCAGCTCAACAACTTCGCGTCTCCAAATCCTGTTATCAGCGGGCTCACCAGTTTCTGTACCGGTTCTTCACAGCAACTTAGCGTAACGGGCACCTTTAGCTCCTATCTTTGGACAACAGGCGCCACTACACAGTCCATTACCGTCAGCACCAGTGGCACCTATGGTGTTTCGGTGACCGACAACAGGGGGTGCCAGGGTAGCACTTCGGTTGTGGTTACAGTGAATTCCCTCCCTTCGGTAAGCCTTGCCCAACCTTCCCCCGTCTGTATAAACGCACCTCCTTATGCTCTTTCGGGAGGCAGCCCGGCGGGAGGGGTGTATTCCGGGCCCGGGGTAACTTCCGGCACGGGAGTTTTCAATCCATCTTCAGGCATTGGGCCCCACCTGATCACATACACTTATACCGATGGGAACGGGTGTACCAACTCAACTTCAAAAACGCTTACGGTCAATGACCTTCCATCGGTTCAGCTGGCAAACCAGCCTTCTGTTTGTATTACGGCTGCCCCGTTTCAGTTAAGCGGCGGAACCCCGGCAGGAGGTGCTTATTCAGGTCCCGGTGTCACTTCCTCAACCGGCATTTTCGATCCTTCTTCCGGGCTGGGGCCACACCTTATCACCTACACCTATACCAACGGGAACAACTGCATCAACTCGGCCTCTAAAACACTAACCGTTAATGATCTGCCAATAGTCAGCCTTTCAAATCAAATTCCTGTATGCATCTCGGCTGCCCCGTTTAATTTAACCGGCGGATCACCGGCCGGAGGTTATTATTCAGGTGCGGGGGTCAATTCCATTACCGGGGTTTTCTCTCCATCCTCGGGGGCAGGTACCCATCTTATAACCTATACCTATACTAACAGCAACGGATGTCTCAATACGGCTTCAAAATTCCTTATCGTTTTCTCTCTTCCGAATGTTCAACTGGCCAACCAACCTGATATTTGTATCACCTCCCCGCCTGTTCTGCTCACGGGAGGTACCCCTTCGGGAGGTACCTATTCGGGGCCGGGTGTCAATTCCGCGACCGGTGTTTTCGATCCTTCTGTTGGAGCAGGCGTGTATCAGATCACCTATACATATACTGATGGAAATAATTGTACAAACCTTGCCTTCAAAACACTTACCGTATATTCGCTTCCGCAGGTTCAGCTGTCGGACCAGCAGGGGACCTGTATCACAGCCCAGCCTTTTCCGCTGACAGGAGGGAGCCCTGCAGGAGGGACATATTCAGGTGTGGGGGTAAACTCTTCTACCGGATACTTCGACCCGTCAGCAGGAACCGGAACTTATCTTATCACCTATACTTTTTCTGATGGGAACGGATGTTCCAACTCCACTTCAAAACCGCTGACAGTCCACTCTCTTCCGTTCGTTCAGATAGCTGACCAGTCGGCAGCCTGTATCTCCTCCCCCCCGTTTCCACTTACGGGCGGGTCCCCGGCCGGGGGGACATATTCGGGTACGGGAGTAAACTCCCTGACAGGCTTTTTTGACCCTTCATCCGGAGCCGGCACACATGTAATCACCTATACTTATACCGATGGGAACGGCTGTACTAACTCTGCTGTTAAAACCCTTACGGTCAACGATCTACCTTCAGTCCAGCTTGTAAACCAGCCTTCCGTTTGCATATCGGCCCTTCCTTTTCAACTAAGCGGCGGGACCCCTGCGGGAGGGACTTATTCCGGCCCGGGCGTGGATCCGGCAACCGGCTTTTTCACCCCATCATCAGGAGCGGGGCCACATACGATTGTGTATTCCTACACTGATGCCAACATCTGTACAAATACCACTTCCCGAACTCTTACTGTGTACCCCCTTCCGGTTGTTCTCCTGCCGGCACTGGCCGGCACATGTATAACAAGCCCTCCTTTCCTGCTCAGTGGGGGAACCCCTTCAGGCGGTTCCTATTCAGGACCAGGAGTGAATTCAACTACCGGCTTTTTCGATCCTTCCACAGGTACAGGCAGCCATACCATTATATACACCTATACCGATGCCAACAGTTGCACCAATTCCAATTCAAATACTCTGTTTGTAAACCCGCTCCCCATTGTCCACCTTGGAATTTTCCCATCAGTGTGCATCACCCTGCCGCCATTTCCCCTGAGCGGAGGGAACCCTTCAGGAGGTACCTATTCCGGAACAGGCGTTAATTCCCTGACCGGCGACTTCAATCCCTCATCGGGACCTGGCATCCATTCAATAACCTACAGGTACACCGATGCCAACACCTGCACAAACACTGCTACATCAGACATCCTTGTCATTCCGCTCCCTTTGCCCTCAGGAACGATCAGCGGCCCGGATCCAGTGTGCGAGGCGGCCCAGAATACACCTTATGCCCTCAGCGGGTCAGACCCCCTTGCAACTTCTTTCAACTGGGAGATCAGCCCGGTTGCTGCCGGGACTGTCAGCGGCACAAGCGCATTGCCTGTGGTTAACCTGAATTCGGGATTTTATGGAGTTACAGGCATCAGGTTCCAGCCTGTAAGCAATTGCGGTAATGGGAATTTTTCAGGATACACAAATTTCACCGTCACCCCTAACCCTGATGTTTGGATGCAGAGCTGCAATGATGCTGTTACCACCCAGGGTTCCAGGCCATTCATGTTAAAGGGCGGAATCCCCCCGGGCGGCACTTACGGCGTTGACGGGACCCCCCTCCCGTCAGGGATACTGGACCCTTCCACTTTAAGCGCCGGCGCGCAAAATCATGTGATCAGCTATACTTATTCTAACCATCTTAACTGCGCTGTCACTAAAACCCAGACATTAAAAGTCAATCCGGCTTCAGGCTTCATCTGTAAAAATACCCTTACCGACATCCGCGACCTCAGGACATATCCAACCTTTGAACTGGTCACCGGGACGGTTCACCGCTGCTGGATGTCGGCAAACCTCAATTACGGAACATTTATCCAGAACAACCTCGTTCAAACGGATAATTGTGCCGTTGAAAAATATTGCCAGGGTGACGATGCTGCAAAATGCAGCGAATCAGGAGGGTTCTACCAATGGGAAGAGCTTATGAACTACCTGCCTGCCACAATTGCCTCTGCAGAAGGGAAACAGGGTCTTTGCCCACCTGAATGGCATGTCGCCACGGAAGCCGAATGGGCCGAGCTTGAAAATTATTACAGGGGGGAAGGGCTGGCCGGATGGTCACTTATCGATCCTTATCCAGTTTACGGTTTTCATGCAAAAAATGAAGGGGTGCTGTACCAGAACATGTTATGGACCTTTATGCCACCTGGCTTCAGTGCAACTTTCTTCTGGACATCCACGGTCAGCCCGTTCAGCGACAGGAGGATTTTCACCCATGGGGTAAATCAAATAAATGCCAGTGTTTCAAAATATTTCTCAGGTCCGGGCAACGCTTTGCCTGTTCGCTGTGTCAAGGATTAGGATATGTTGTGAAAATTTACGGACCACCAACAACCGTTATGCCTATTAAACATTTATAAACATTTATCCGCCCTTACAATTTATAATAAAAAAATGATGTAATTTTACTCCGAATCTCTTTAAAGGCAACTTATTAATAAGGATGATCATATTTACCCCGCTCAGATGAAAAAACATGACAGCAAGGGCATAATGCTCCCTGTATATTATGTTATCTTAATATTAGCACTTCCCATTTGTTTTGCCTCCATTGCCATGGGGCAGGATACTGCCAGGATTGCCGGGGCTAAAGACACTGTAAATTGCAACAACTGGCTTGTTAGCAATGCCAACGGCGAAGGGCAGCTTAAGGCCGTAAGTGAAGAAGAGCTGAATGCAGAAGCAAGCCATGAGGAAGAGGATTCAAAATTTGACCACCCCTTGCATCCGCCCCAGGGCATTTTTGAAATTCCGGCTCCAAAAGAATGGAACGGCATGATGTCACCTTTGACTTCCTGCACAAATTCTGATTTTTCATCAGGAAATTTTTCAAACTGGTCAGGCTGTTATGGACTCTGGTGCGCTGATACACTCCCTACTCAAACCCGTTGCAGTGGTTCTTATACTCCTTACAAACCTCCATGCACCAATACCGGAATGCCATGGTATAACAATCCAAGCGGGGGGCATTTTACAATCCAGACTGTTGCCATGGGGAATGACCCCTGTATTACCTCATTAAAAAGAGTGTTCCCCGGAGATGCTTATTCAGCCCTGATCGGGAATCGAGCTTGTACTAGTAATGGAGGTTATGTAGATCAGCTAACTTATCCTATTATTTATGATCCCAATAACAGTTTCTTCATTTACCGATGCGCTGTTGTTTTGGCTAATCCAAACGATCCGACTCATAACAAACCTGACAAGAGACCCAGGTTTACATTTGAAATCAAAAACCATTCTACAGGGCTTATTGTGAGTTCGTGCGGCTATTATGATCTATATCCCGGAGATGGCATAACAGTTTGGAATACCGGCCCAAATAATTATTTATGGAAAGACTGGAGTACCATTGGAATAGATTTAAAAACATTAACGGGAATAGTACCCGGTCAACAACTTGATGTGGTTTTTACGGTTCATGGATGTGGTTTTCGAGCACATACAGGCTATGCATATATTTCTACGGTTTGCGGCTCCATGAATATCGATGTTGCAGGCTGTGAAGGATCAGGGAGTGTAACTCTCACCGGCCCCCCGGGTTTCACAACTTACCAATGGGATGGGCCATACTGCCCAACCTGCACACCCACCACTTTTTTCGGGAACCCATATACCACACCTGCCAATACCGGGGATCTCTTTTATTTAACCCTGACAGCATTGAATGGCTGCCAGGTTCAGAATGTTGCCCAAAATATAGCTTTTACAAGTGTTACTGCCGATTTTATAGTAACCGGCAGTTCATGCATGGGACAGGGCACTCAGTTCACTGATAAAAGCTCTGCAACCAATCATGGGATCACAGCCTGGGCCTGGGACTTCGGTGATGGAGGAACAAGCGCCCTGCAAAATCCAGTTCATACATTTCTTGCTGCGAATACATATACCGTTACCTTAACAGCCTATTCGGGCGATGGATGTCCGAAAACCATCCACAAACAGGTTACGGTTGAGTCTTTACCGGTACCCACCTTTACTGCCGGGGACAACTCCCTCTGCATAAATAGTACGGGCCATGTTTATTCCACCGAACCTGGCAAACAAAATTATGCCTGGACTATCCCTCCCCAGGCATCAATCACAGCCGGGGGGACTTCAGCCGACAACAGCGTCACCCTGACCTGGACTGCTTCCGGCACTTATACCATCAAAGTGAATTATACCAATCCGGCTTCAGGTTGCACTGGTGCAACTCCCACTCCTTATGATGTAACTGTTTTCGATTTACCTGTTCCATCCTTTACTGCAGGCGACAACTCGGTATGTCTTAACACTTCAGGCCATGTATATGCAACCCAGGCATCTAAATCGCTTTATACCTGGACTATCCCTCCCGAGGCTTCAATTACTGCAGGCGGGACTTCCACCGACAACAGCGTCACTCTTACCTGGACCACTCTTGGCAATTATTCCATCAGCGTGAATTATACCGATCCTGGTACCCATTGCACTGCTGTCGGCCCAACAGATTTTGCGGTAGAAGTTAAACCTTTGCCGGTTCCTTCCTTCACTGCAGGCGACAGCCCGGTATGTCTTAATATTCCGGGGCATGTATATTCCACCGAAGCCTCAAAATCTATTTATGTCTGGAACATCCCGCCTGAAGCTACAGTTACGGCAGGGGGAACTTTTGCCGACAACAGCGTCACCCTCACATGGAATACTGCCGGCAATTACGGCCTGAGCGTTAATTATACTGAACCTGCTACTACATGTACGGCAGCCACACCAACACCATTTCCTGTTGTCGTCAACTCCCTGCCAACACCCTCCTTTACCACAACCGACAGCCCGGTCTGCCTTAATATTCCCGGACGGGTTTATGCCACCGAAGCCTCAAAATCCGGCTACGTATGGACTATCCCCCCTGAGGCTACGGTCACAGCAGGCGGGACACCGGCCGACAACAGCGTTACCCTCACCTGGATTACACCTGGAATTTACGCCCTCAGCGTTAATTATACCGAGCCGTCAACTGCCTGTACTGCGGCAACCCCCACACCTTTTTCGGTTACTGTAAACGATTTGCCAATCCCTTCGTTTACTGCAGGCGACAACTCCGTTTGCCTGAATATCCCGGGCCATGTTTATACCACTGAACCCACCAAATCAAATTACGTATGGAGTATCCCTCCCGAGGCTTCGGTTACAGCAGGCGGGACCTCAGCCGATAACAGCGTCACCCTTACCTGGAACACGGTTGGAAACTATTCCGTTGGTGTGAATTATACTGAACCGTCAACAAACTGTACGGCAGCTGCTGCAAGCACTTTTGCTGTTGAGGTTAAGGCTCTGCCTGTACCAGCTTTTATTGCAGGCGACAACTCGGTTTGCCTGAATATCCCGGGCCACGTTTATACAACCGATCCCGGTAAATTGAGTTATGTATGGAATATCCCCCCACAGGCAAGCGTTACTGCAGGAGGGTTATCCACCGACAATAGTGTTACCCTGACATGGACTGTCAACGGAAGTTATAACGTGGGTGTTAATTATACAGAACCCTCAACTTCGTGTACTGCGGCATCGGCAACGCTGTTTCCTGTTAACGTTAGCACTTTACCCACACCCACTTTTACCGCAGGCGAGAACTCGGTATGTTTAAACACCCCCGGCCATTCCTATGTCACTCAGGCCTTGAAATCAAACTACGTCTGGAATATCCCTCCTGAGGCAACAATAACAGCCGGGGGGACTTCAGCCGACAACAGTGTTACCATAACCTGGAACACTGCCGGAAGTTATTCTCTAAGCGTGAATTATACTGAACCTGGTTCATCCTGCACAGCAGCCATTTCTACCCCGTTCGCCGTTACGGTTAAGTCCCTGCCAACCCCGACCTTTACAGCCGGAGACAACTCGGTTTGTTTGAATACTTCAGGGCATGTATACAGGACTGAAGCAGGCAAATCAAATTATATCTGGACCATACCCCCCCAGGCTAATATTACTGCCGGTGGCACAACCAGCGACAACAGCGTCACCCTCACATGGAATACAGTTGGCAGTTTCGCTGTCAGGGTTAATTATACAGAACCGGCCACCACCTGCACTGCAGCCAGCTCCACCCCGTTTAATGTTGTCGTTAATTCACTTCCGGTAACCACGATCTCTTCAGCCGCAGGACCAGATTGCGAGTTGCAGCAGCATATTTATTTAACACCCGTAAACCCGGCCTGTACATTTACCTGGTCGGTAATACCGGGTTCCTATGGGAATGTGGGTTCCGGCCAGGGAACCAATCAGGCAACGATCAACTGGCTCTTAACCGGTCCTGCAACTGTTAGCGTGACCGGGATCAATGGGAGTACGGGTTGTACCACATCAAGCAGTTTCCCAACTACTATTTTCCCATCCCCAAGCCCTACCCTTACCTCCTGCTTTGACCTTGTCACTACCAAGAATGCCAGAGCATTTGTATTAAAAGGAGGATTGCCGCTTCTGGGGCAATACCAGGGAAGCCCCGGCATTACATATGATGCAGGAACAGGACTATACTGGTTCAATCCTGCTTCTGCCTCTGTTACCCAGGGTTCCCACCAGATAAGGTATTTTTCGCAAAACAGTTACGGGTGTTCAAATATCAGTTCAGCCATGACAATTACTGTTGGCGCTTCCAATACTACATTTGCCTGCGGATCAAATTTTACCGATCCCCGAAACGCCGACCCGCTTTCAAACAAATACCCCACTACGACCTTTACCGGTAACGGCAGGTCCAAATGCTGGATGCTTAAAAATTTCAACTGGGGAGAGGTGCAATCAGCCGATGTTCCGCAGACCAACAACTGCAGAGTCGAAAAATACTGCCTCCCTACCGATGCAAGCTGTACTTCCTACGGAGGGCTTTACCAATGGGATGAACTCATCCAGTATGGAATGACAACCGGCCCTGATTATCAGGGCGTATGCCCCCCGGGCTGGCATATTCCGTCGCAGCAGGACTGGCAGGACCTTATCGACGCGGTTGCAGCTATAAGTCCGGGTGACGGACTGGCCGGAAGTTATCTCAAAGATCAGATTCAGCTCAACGGCTTCCATGCTTTACTCAATGGCATATATTACCTGAATACTTCACCGCCATCCTTCAGTACCGGGAGCCTCACCGCTACCATGTTCTGGACATCCACCTCCAGCCTGGCTGATCCTGCCCGCTCAATGGCAAGAGGATTAAACAGTTATAACTACAGCGTTTCCTTCTATCCTTCCTCCAGGGCTAATGCTTTCCCGGTCAGGTGCGTGAAGGATTAAATATTCAGGATTTTTTCCGTTAGGGTAAAAACCTTATTTTTGCAGGGTATTATCGACAGCAAAGCAACGATTCCTTTAATCTTCTGTCTATATCCCTGATGAAAAGAATATTTTTCCGGCATGATTTTTACAGACTTTTGAAAGCCTGTCTGGGGATTCTTTTTTTCACCTCCTTGTCCTTTAATTCATATAGCCAGGCAAGCTGCGCCCAGGCTATCGTATTTTGCGGGAGCCTGCCGTATACATACGCAGCCGGGGTTTGCAAGCCCAACGAAACTTGTAATGCCGAGCCTGGCCCCTGCTATTCATGTTTACAGACAACCCCTAATCCAGCCTGGTTTTACATGCAGATTGGAGATCCCGGAAAAATTGTCATTACAATTTCCAACTCAAATAATTACGATATAGATTTTATATGCTGGGGGCCGCTTACTTCACCAACAGGGGATTGCCTGGCAGGCCTGACCTGCCCGAAAGTAGTTTCCTGCAGTTATTCACTTGCAGCGACGGAGATCTGCACTATTCCGAACGGATTGACCGGGCAGTTTTACATGCTGATGATTACCAACTACCATAATCTGGCAACCAATATCAGCTTTGTCCAATCCAATTACGGCCAGGTCGGGGCGGGCACTACAAATTGTAACATTGTCATCAACTGTTCGATTTTATCCCTCTCGGCAAACCCGACTGCCTGTAACACCTTAACAAGCACCTATGACCTGAATGGTGTTATCGAGTTTACCAATCCTCCCGCTACCGGGGTATTACAGATTTCAGATGTAACCGCCAGTCCGGCAGTCACAATAAACCTCCTTCCTCCCTTTGTCAGCCCTTTGCCTTTTACACTGCCCGGGATTCCCTGCGACGGATTAACCCATACGATCCAGGCAGAGTTTTTATCATCCACAAACCCCTGTACATTCACAAGGACCTACGTGGCCCCGCCTACTCCATGTCCCGCAGGCACAATCAGCGGAGGTGGCAAAATCTGTGATAATGGGCAGCAGGCCAATGTATCCATTAACGTCACAGGGGCTCCACCGCCCTATAATTTCACTTACGCTATCTCGGGTGTCCCACAAACCAGGATAACAAATTACACGGCCCCGCTTCCATACATTCTCAATACTTCAACCCCGGGTACATATACCCTGACCGAGGTATCCACCGCCTCCTGCTCCGGGTCTTTTTCTGGATCTGCGGATGTTATTCTCGTTCCCCGTCCGGCCGCTCCCGCTGCCGCTGGCAGCACGTTTTTCAACTGCGGCCCGGGGGTGGTAAGTTTGGAAGCTGTCAATATTGATCCCAATATACGCATTGACTGGTATAACAGTCCAAGCGGAGGTGCCAGCATGGGATCGGGAAATATATTTTTAACCCCTTTTATTGCGGTTACTTCCGACTTTTATGCTGAAGCTGTTGATATAACCACACCCGGCGGATGCCCGAGCCTAAACCGTACGCATTTCATCGCTGAGATACGCCAGATCCCAAACTTAACGAATTCACCCGCAAATCCGATTTGCTCGGGTTCCCAGTTCAATGTTATTCTCCAAAGCAATGTGGGCGGGGCCGATTTTACCTGGACCGCAAGCTGCAACCCCGTTTCTTCAGTAAGCGGTTTTACTGCAAGCCAGCCAACTCCGGTTTTTAACATAAATGATCGTCTCGACAACCTTACCAATGCAGATGCCAGTGTTACATATGCAATTACGCCCCAGGCCAATAGCTGCACAGGGCCACCGGCCAGCTACAGTGTAATTGTACATCCCGTGGTTCTGGTTACCAACCCTGCCCCTCCGCCGATATGTTCGGGTACATCTTTTAACATGACACTGACATCAAATCTCCTGCTTGATCCTCCTGACCTGTCTTTTACCTGGACCGCGACCTGCAATCCTCCGGGTTCGGTGACCGGCTTCCCCCTTAACCCTGTCACAGGCAACTCCATTTCAGATGTCCTGGTTAACAGCTCAAGCGATCCGGCTATGGTTACATATGTGATTACCCCTTTTGCAAACGGCTGCCTGGGATCAGCTTCAAATTATTCAGTGACCGTTAACCCCAGCCCGCATCTTACAAATACCCCGCCCCCGGCAATTTGTTCAGGGTCGCAGTTTACCATCAGCCTGCAAAGCGATGTCGCCGGAGCTGACTTTATCTGGACCGCAATCTGCAATCCTGCTTCTTCCGTTACCGGTTTTACTGCAAGCCAGCCAACACCCGTTATAGTAATCGATGACCTTCTCACTAATGTCACGCTTGACAATGCAGATGTTACGTATTTCGTTGTTCCCAGAGCCAATAATTGCATGGGGCAGGCATCCGGTTATACAGTTACAGTGCACCCTGTAGCTGCAGTAAATGCCATAAATAACCAGGTTATTTGTTCAGGTGATCAAACACAGGCTGTTCCCTTAAGCTCCAATGTAACCACATTGCCTGTTGATTACACCTGGACCCTGAGCTGTGATCCCGGCATCCCTGTTTGTCCGGGAAACGGAAGCTCAAACCCAATCCCGCCTGTGCCCATCTCCAACACAGATATTGTGCCCAGGTTTGCAACTTATACGATCACTCCCTCTGTTGCAGGCTGCCAGGGAACTGCATTATCAACGTATAAGGTCCAGGTTAATCCCAGACCTGTAGTGACCAATGCTTCTCTGTCGCAGGTCATCTGTTCGGGAACATCCACTTCTGCCGTCACGCTTACAGCAAATGTCAATCCGTCAGACTTTGTATGGACGGCCACAGCCTCCTCTCCTTCCATAACCGGCTTCCAGGTTTCTGGGACAAATCAGATCCCGGTTCAAACCATTGCAAACTCATCTGCCGTCCAAGGTTTTGTCAATTATCATATCATTCCTTCGTCGCAAATCGGCATTCCGTGTGCGGGGGTTCCTGCCGATTATAAAGTTTTTGTGAACCCCTTGCCAGTTCCTGCCATCGTTGGCCCGAACCAGGTTTGTCACAACCAAACCGCGGTTATTTATTCTTCATCCAATGTTCCGGGCCACAGCTATAACTGGGTTGTTAACGGTGCCATTTCTTTTACAGGAAATCCGGGCAATTCCATCCAGGTAGATTGGGGGCCGGGACCTTCAGGTACGGTTCAGGTCACTGAAACAGACCACAACCTGGCACCCAACTGCAGTTCGTCAACCCAGCCGTATAATGTCATCATCAACCCGTCCGCCGCTCCGGTCATCACAGCCAGTCCTGCAACTATTTCCCCCTGCGGCAACAGCCAGGTCACTTATTCCCTCGGACCTGCCCTCACAGGTCATTCCTATGCCTGGACCATTACCGGGGGAGCCCCGGCCGGGAGCACGGGTTCAAGTATCAGTGTAACCTGGGGAAACACAAACCCGGGTATTGTTGATGTAGTTGAGACTATCCATTATGCTCCCGGCGTGGATTGTTCGGCACAGGACCTTAAAACCATTACACTTACCCTTATCCCTGATGCGGCAGGACTCATATCTGGCCCCCAGGAAGTTTGCCGGGGTTTGTCAAAATCATACCAGGTCCCTGTCATAAATAATGCAGATGGGTACCTGTGGACGTATCTCCCCGCTGCAGGGGTTGTCACACCGGCACCCCCAGCTGGCACCACCGCTGTAGTGGCCTTTGACCTGACTGCTTCAAACGGGAACCTTTCTGTTCAGGGAACTAAAACCGGCTGTGCATCAGGACCGGCTTCCTCACTGCCGATAACGGTCCATCCGCTCCCGGATGTCCACCTGACTGCCTGCAATGATCTGGTCACGACTACCACCTCCAGGCCTTTCACTCTAAAAGGAGGTTTACCCCTTGGCCCAAACGGCAGTTATTATATCGATGGGACACTTTCACCAACAGCAGTGTTCACCCCCTCGGCGTTTCCGCCTAATACAGCTCATTCTGTCACCTATTTATTCACCGACTTCCATACATGCAAAAAATTTTCGGATCCTGTTGTTATAACTGTCAAACAGGGAAGCCCGTCTATAACTTGCCCTGCTGCCATAACAGATCCCAGGGACCTTCAGTCTTACCCCGCGTATAATATAGGCGGGAAATGCTGGATGCTGTCTAATCTGAATTACGGCAACCCAGTCTCGGATCAGCTACCGCAAAGCGACAATTGCATCCCGGAAAAATACTGCCAGAACGGGAACTGCTCAACATCAGGCGGCCTTTACCAGTGGGATGAACTAATGCAATATCAGGCACCTGCCCCCGGCCAGACGGTTCAGGGTCTTTGCCCTCCCGAATGGCATATCCCCACCGAGGCAGAATGGCAGAACCTGATAAATACCGTTGCAGGTATCAACCCCGGCGAAGGGCTGGCCGGAAGCTATCTCAAAGATCCGATTCCAACTAATGGATTTCATGTTTTGCTTGACGGAATCTATTTCCTCAATGACACCTGGACCTATACTTCAGGCAACCCACTCACGGCCACCATGTTCTGGACTTCGGGTACAAGCGGCATTTCAAGGGCAGTCGCAAGAGGGCTTAATGTATATTCATACAGCGTTTCCCTGTACACCTCCTCCAGGGCCAACTCCCTTCCGGTCAGATGTGTTAAGGATTGAGCCCTTCAATAGGATTTACACTATTTTTTCGTATATTGCGTTTGAATCCAATAACGTTCCATTATGGATAAATCGGAAAAGTATAATTTTAAGTGGAAAGACCTGGGCGACATCTCCCTGGGCAGGCCCAATCTCGGCCCTCTGACTCAGGTTGCCGTTTACCGCCTGATGCAATATACAATGCGCGACATCCTCGAGAAAAAATACGGAGCTGTCGAAGCCAACAAACTTTTTCATGACGCCGGGTTTCTTGCCGGAACGGAATTCTGCAAGAACACCCTGAACAGGTCTTTGCAGGTCAATGATTTTATAGCCGACCTTACACAAAAGCTCCTTCAGTTTGGAATAGGCGTATTGAGGGTTGAGTCAGCCGACCTTGAGAAATTCAGCTTTATACTTACTGTAAGCGAAGACCTGGATTGTTCAGGATTGCCTTTCTATGGAGTACCGGTTTGTGATTATGATGAAGGATTTATCTCAGGGATATTTCATTTGTACTCAGGGAGAAATTTCGAGGTCAAGGAAATAGATTGCTGGGGAACCGGTGAGCGCACCTGCAGGTTCTCAGTAAAACTTGTGAACTAAACTGTTGTATGTTGGAAGTACCCGGTGAATTTGCGCAAACCATTTGCGAAATCCTTAACAACATTTCCAGGGGAGAACTGGATGAGGCCGATGCATTACTTAATAAACAACTTGTTAATCATGAGACCAATACGCCCTGCGGGAATGTTGCAGAACACATTAAAAACCTGATCAGCCATCTAAGAGAAGGCACCCGGTTTGCCACCGCCCTTTCGGAGGGAGATTTATTATATGAGGCTCCAAGAAATTTTTATCTTTTTTCAGGATACAAGCAACTACAGGCTAACCTGAGGCACCTTACCTGGCAGGCCCAGCAGATCGCCAAAGGAGATTACAGCCAGAACGTCAATTTCATCGGTGAATTATCAGCCGCTTTTAACCAGATGATTGAAGGATTAAGAGCAGCCCGGAGAACCCAGGATCAACTTAAGGAACTTTATTCAACCCGTGACAAATTCTTTTCAATCATTTCTCACGACCTGAGAAGCCCTTTCAATGCCATCCTTGGCTTTGCCGACATCCTTAATGAAGAATGGGATGAACTTAGCGATACAGAGAGAAAAACTTTCCTTCAAAATATCCGGAATACCTCGCATAATACATTTGACCTTCTTGAAAGGTTACTGGAATGGTCGAGGGTGCAAACCGGTAAAATGAAAATTACCCCCACCCGTCTCAACCTGGCAAACCTGGTAAGGGATAATTTCAAATTACTCTCCCCGACGGCTGAAGGGAAATTCATACATATGGTGTCGGAGGTTGCAGAGGACTGTTATGCCTGGGGCGATAAAGACGCCATCCTCCTGGTTTTACGCAACCTTCTCAATAATGCAATAAAATTCACCAGGCATGGAGGGTTAATCACAGTTTCGGCTGCAGCCATGCATAAACTTGTCGTGGTCACGGTGAGTGATACCGGGGTAGGTATATCGGCAGAGAATATGAACAAATTATTCCGGTTCGAAGAACAGCTTAAGACTGAAGGAACCGATAAGGAAAGGGGAAGTGGCCTCGGCCTTGTTCTTTGCCGCGAGATCATCGATAAAAGCAACGGGAGGATTTGGGCTGAAAGCACAGAAGGTGAAGGAAGCAGGTTTAGTTTTACATTACCATTGAAAGCACCAACACAGGATAACCCATGAAAAAATTATTTGTTTTTTTGCTGATTGCATCCCTGGGAATTGCCATCTCCTGCAGGAAGAGCGAAACACCTCCGATTCCTTACGTTAAATTCAAGGCTGATGGCGTTCAAAAAATGTATTACAATTACTCAAGGTTCTGCAAGGATTTCTGTGCCTCCTCCACATTCTGCGGGACGTTTGACCTGAACGACAACCTCCTCCCGGCAGAAATGCTGAAAATTGGCCTTCCCGGGGACCCTGTAAGCGGCCAGGTATTCAAGAGCGGGGACTACCGCTTTGATTTCACTTATGTTGATCCCAACCAGAAATGGTACAAGGTCGACGGAGGGACGCTTCAACTTACGATTACTAAATGGGAAGGACAGGGCGGATGGGCCTGTGGCCAGTTCAGCGGCTGGTTAAAAGCCACGTCCACCGACAGTGTGTATCTTACCGAAGGATATTTTCAGAACTGGATCTGGACATACACGACCGGGGCAAAGTAAACAGTGACTGGTGAACAGTGACTGCCGACTGCCGACTGCTGAGTTTATTTGATTTTATCAGAAACTTTCTGTAAAATCTTTTCTTCCCTGTCCCTGGTAAGGGCAACAATCTCATCAGCTTCTTTCATTAGTTTTTCAAGATAAACCTTGTCTTTGAGCCCTGATGCATTGATCCTGACATTAAGGTAAGCCCCGATTACCGCCGACCTCACGCAAAGCGCACCAACTCCGGCATCGGTTACTGAATTCGGGTTGCCCGTTTCAACCATGGCCTCAATAATATCGAAGGACTCATAAGCCTTTTTCATAGTTCTGAAAGGCACCTCGATTGCATATTTCGTAGCATCCTGAATAGCCGCAGAGCGGGCCGCCTTTTCTTCTTCTGTACCCTTGGGGAAACCGAATGCATCCATGATACGGTTGAAAGCACGGGTGTCCTCATCCACAAGAAAAAGCAATTCCTCCTTAAGCGCCTGGCCTTTTTCGGCCCAGTTGCCGAACACTTCCCACTGATCGTCCCAACCGGGTTTATGTGAAGAAAGGTTGGCCACCATTGTTCCGAGCGACACACCAAGGGCAGCAATGTATGCCGAGACGGAACCACCCCCCGGAGCAGGGGATTCAGAGGCCGTTTCGCTGGCAAACCCTTCGGCGGTCATACTTACCAGCTTCCTGTCTTTGGGATCCTCAAGGATGAATTCAATGATCTTTTCTTTCGGATTAAAGGGTTTAAGGTCATCCAGGCCCAGGGATTTTACAGCAATCTTAATAATCTCTTCTTCTGAAACACCTGTCGAACGGCTTTGTTTCCTTAGAAAATATTTCCCGGCTTCTATCATCGCACGCTTCGGTATCAGTCCGACCAGTTCACTGCCGGTAACCCTGAGACCCCTCTCAAGGGCTTTCTGGCAGGCTACTTCAAAAGCAATATGCACAGGTGTGATACTTATGTTGGTAAGGTTGATCGAAACCTGCGCAATCCCGTATTCTTCAATAAACCAGCCTATGGCTTTACAGGCCTTCAATGCGCCCGGAACCCATATTTCATTACCCTTTTCGTCTTTCTGTATTTTTCCTGTAACCGGATTGCCTTCACGGACAGGCCTGCCTTTTTCGCGTATATCAAATGCTACAGCGTTGGCCCTTCGCGTGGAGGTCGTATTCAGGTTCACATTGTAAGCCACCAGGAAATCCCTGGCACCGACAGCAATCGCACCGGTTCGGGGGTTGAATCTAGCAGGCCCGAAATCGGGTTTCCAATGCGGATCGGCCAGCTTCTTCGGCAAGCCTTCATATTCACCGGCCCTGCAGTTGGCCAGGTTGCGGCGCTCTTCAGAAAATGCTGCATTCTCGTAACAATATACCGGTATTTCAAGTTCCTTCCCTACTCTTTCGGCCAGTTTGCGGGCATAGGCAGCTGTTTCATCCATGCTGATATTCGCAATCGGAACCAAGGGGCAAACATCCGTTCCGCCGAAACGGGGATGCTCCCCCTTATGCCTGCTCATGTCGATTACTTCTGAAGCCTTTTTTATGGCCCGGAATGCAGCTTCCAGCACCGCATCAGGAGTGCCCACAAAGGTCACCACCGTACGGTTTGTAGCTTTTCCAGGATCCACGTCGAGTAACCTGACACCATCAATTTTTTCAATTTCGTCGGTAATAGTCTTTATCACGTGCATGTCGACACCTTCGGAGAAATTGGGGACGCATTCGATGAGTTGTTTCATAGTATGGGGTTTAGGGATTTGTCATCCGGCACCAGATAACTGGTATCCGGCATCTGACATCCATGTACAAGTCTGCAAAATTACAAAATTCAGCTTTCCCTGCGCAATTCATCTGCTTTCAAGCCAAGCTGGCGTAGCATGACAGGTATCCTGACCCTTAGGTATTTCATTAGTTCAGGGAGCTTCTCCAGGTGTTCTCCTGTTCGGGCATAATCATGGATCAACCTGATGTTCTTACGAAGATCCTCTTTTGCAATGATATCCAGGCTGGATTTGATTTTGTGAGCTGCCTTGGCGACTTCTTCCATATCGGCTTCTTCATAGGCGTTAAACAGTGAAGCAGCATATTCGGGCGTCAGCTCTATGAATTGCTCTATCACTTCAATAATCTCGCCCTTGCTGTCGCCCAGCAATTTTGAAAGCCTGCCGAGATCATAATGAAGGCTTTCAGGTTCAGAACTCACAGGCTCGTCCTGTACTGACCCGGCTGGTTCGGAAATGTATTGCTTGTCTATGCCAAATGCCGATAACAGCTGGCTGAACAGGGTTTCTTCTTCAAACGGTTTCGTCATATAGCCATTCATGCCCGAATCGAGTGCCCTCGCAATGGCGTCCTTTGTGGCAAAGGCAGTGAGGGCGATCACAGGAGTTGAAACATGAAGTTCCTGCCTGATGAGGCGGGTAGCTGAACAGCCATCAAGCACAGGCATCTGCATATCCATCAGGATGAGGTCGTACTTTTTTTGCCTGACTTTATCAATAGCCTCCCTGCCGTTGGAAGCAATATCTGTAATAACATTCCACTTTTCCAGTATGGATTTGGCGATAAACTGGTTGAATTTATTATCCTCAACAACCAGTATTGCTTTGCCTTTGAGAATTTCATTATCAATAAATACCCTGGGGTTGAGATCCTGGAGAACTGCAATATCCCTGGTTTCGAAACCGAGAGTAAAGAAAAACCGGCTGCCCCTGCCTTTTTCGCTTTCCACCGCAAGTTCACCCCCCATCAGGTTCACAAGCTGCCTGCTGATTGCCAGGCCGAGCCCGGTTCCCCCATACATCCTGGTAACGCTTTCATCCTCCTGTTTAAATTTTTCGAAAATAGTACCAAGATTCTCCTCACTGATCCCGATACCAGTATCGGTTACGGAAAAAAGGAAGGAAGCCCTGCCGGCAGATTCCCCTGTAAGGGTGCACGATAAATCAATCCCGCCTTCTGACGTAAATTTAATTGCATTGTTTACCAGATTGGTTAGGATCTGCTGCAGCCTGACCGGGTCCCCCATGACAGCTTTTGAGAAACCTGCTTCCGTTGAACTTGTCAGTGCAAGAGATTTTTCTTCAGCAGCATGGGAAAGGGACGTACGCACCTTCCCGATAATGATTTTTAAATCGAAAGGGATATTTTCAATTTCAACCCTTCCTGCTTCTATCTTTGAGAAGTCCAGGATCTCGTTGATGATCCCGAGGAGGTTCTCACCTGAAACAAGCAATTTATCGTTGAGGACTTTCTGATCCTGGCTCAGCCGTGTATCCCTCATCAGCCTTGAAAGACCTATTACAGCGTTAAGCGGTGTTCTGATTTCATGGCTCATATTTGCAAGGAAGGTGCTTTTGGCCGAGTTTGCCGACCGCGCTTCTTCCGTTGCCCGTTGAAAATCCTTTTGAATCCGGATCCTGGCTGTGATGTCCCGGTATTGCCAAAGGTTCCCGAGGAACCGGCCTTCAAGGAAGATCGGGATATAATCACGTTCGAAGATACGCCCGTCGGCCAATTCAAGTTCTTCCCCGTTTACCGGACTTTTATCAAGAAGGATTTTCTCAATTCGACTGACAAAATTATGAGGGTCGATAAACATACCCTTGGATTGTTCAGCTGAGTTAGAACAATCGCTGCCAAGCAAAATTTCGGGTTCCACCGGGATTCCGAACATATTACAGAACGATTTGTTTATCAAAGCAATCCTCCGGTCCTGGTCTTCGACAAGGATCCCCGACTGGAGGTTCTTTATCAGGGTTTCAAGCCTTATTGTGATAGCGGCAAGGTGATCGTGTGCATTTTTCTGCTTCTCATTATTAAGGATGTTGGCATATATCCCTCCTGCAATATTGCATATGAATGAGAGCAAAACACGATACTCTTCGTTGAACCTGTTCTTCTGCGAACTCACTATACCAAAGGCTCCCACAGGCTGATTCCCGTTAAGAACAGGCACATATAGCCTGGATCGTACAATGAAACTCCGCTTAGATGACACTGAGATCTGTGAAGGGTCATTTTCGGTGTCGGGGATATTGAGCATCGTTCCTGACCTGAAAACATAACCCGGATGCCTGTCCATTGCTGTCCGGTCTGCCTCCTCCCGTTCCTCATCCGTGAAACCCTTGGCAACTAACAGCTTGAGCCTGCCCTCCTTGAAATCATAGAGATATAAGCCCGATGATTCAATGTCAAGCAGGTCATCTAACATCAGGCTCACTTCGGATGCAAGCTGCTCAATGGTTGTGGTCTTTGTAAAACATTTTGAGAAAGCATCAAGCCTTTTCAGGATTTCCAGCTGATCATGGATCTTAGTCATGGCAAGGGTTTTAAAGAGTCGAGGCCCGCAAGTGCACATTCAAGGTCCTGTGAATAGTGCCCTCCGCTGACGCCGATAGCACCAATTACCTGATCGTCAACAATGACAGGCAAACCCCCTCCCATCAGCATAAAGTCATTGAACCCATGTACGCCCTCCCTGAGAATTGGGTCATCTTTGATCATCCCGAACCAGGGGTCGCCAGTAGGCAAACCAAAACCCACGGCAGTTACCGCTTTCTTACGGGATGCGTCAACCCCTATGAGCGGGGCATTATCCATCCTTGCGAAAAACTTTGTTATCCCGCTCTCATCAACAACAGTTACCGCGATAGCCATCCCGAGCGACCTGGCCCTTGCAATGGCCGCTTCAGCTAAACGCCCGGCATCAGCAAGACTTATTGATCTTTTCGTGTAATTATCCATTGGGTTCATGCTTTGATGATGTAAATATAAATATATTCGTTATCAATTCCCCTACATCTTTTTTCTTCCCATTGGACCTGAATAACCTCGAATTATTAATGCCCCGGAAACCCGTAATTGGTAAAATTCCATAAATTTGTGTTAACCTAACAAAATTCCCATGAAAAAGTATTTCCTTCTACTCCTCCCCCTGGCATTGATCTTAAGCCAGTGTAAACAGAAAGAAAGCACAACTGAAAAACAGTGTGCCCGGTTTATCAAACAGCAAACCGTGGATACTGTCATCACTGTATTGGTTGCAAAATACGGTGACATCCAGAAACCACGCATCGAAAAAGGCGTTAAGCAACTTGCCGCGTTATGGACTGATAAAGACGGCAAAGACATTGATTTCAGGGACTTCTGCATTAAATATTTCATCGGGGACCAGGCAAAACTCGAACTGCTGTTCAACCGCCTGAGCAATAACTTTGAACAGCTCTTCGGGCGTTATAACCTGATTACCCTGGCTATGAAGTGGGCTGTTCATATCGATATAGGTGAACCTCTTGACGTAGACGAGATGTTTGGTGCTTGGGAGCCTTCGGCCCATTTCAACGATGATTTCTTTGCGAATAAAATCGCTTTCGTCACCTGTGTGAATTTTCCCTTTTACACCCTTGCCGAGAAAGAAGAACTTGGCCCGAAATGGTCCCGCAAAGAATGGGCTTATGCACGCCTTGGTGATATGTTCACAGCCAGGGTTCCTGCCGATGTGAGCCAGAAAGTATCCGACGCACTCTCATCCGCCGACAATTATATCAGCAATTATAATATCTATATGGGAAATTTGCTGGATGATAAAGGCCAGGCCCATTTCCCGAAGGATATGAAGCTGATCTCCCACTGGAACCTCAGAGACGAGCTAAAAGCGAATTATAACAAGGGAGAAGAAGGATTGCTCAAGCAGAAGATGGTATACAACGTGATGCTGCATATAATCGATCAGAGCATTCCCGATTCGGTGATAAATAACCCGGCTTTCCAGTGGAACCCTGAATCCAATAAATTATTCAAAGGCGGCAAGGAAGTTGCTTCAACACCGGAACCGAACAAGCGTTATGAGATTTTCCTGAACAATTTCAAAGCCATGAAGGCGGTGGACCAGTATACTCCCTTATATCCTACTTTTATACTGAGGTCATTCGACGGAGGCATGGAGATCCGCCAGGAGCAGGTAGAGAAACTGTTTACCGATCTCTGTTCCTCCCCTGAGATAAAAAAAGTTGGAGAACTGATCAGCAGGAGGCTGGGGCGGCCTTTGCAGCCCTTCGATATCTGGTACGACGGATTTAAAGCGAGGAGCACGATGAACCAGGACGAGCTCGACAAGATAACCCGTGCAAAATACCCTGACCCTAAAGCGTATGAAGCCGACATCCCGAATATGCTTATCAAACTTGGTTTTAAACCTGACAAAGCCAGGGAGATTGCTTCGCATATAACTGTTGACCCGGCCCGTGGCAGCGGCCATGCCTGGGGAGCACAAATGAAGGGCGACAAGGCCCACCTCCGCACCCGCATAGCAAAGTCGGGCATGGATTATAAAGGGTACAACATTGCCGTTCATGAGATGGGACACAATGTGGAACAAACTATTTCTCTTTACATGGTTGACAATTACATGATGCAGGGAGTTCCAAATACAGCCTTCACTGAGGCTTTGGCTTTTATTTTCCAGAAACGTGACCTTTTCCTTCTGGGAAAGACTGACAATGATCCTAACAAGGAAGCCCTTGCCGCATTGGACCAGTTCTGGATGAGTTACGAGATTATGGGTGTTTCGCTTGTCGACATGAGTGTTTGGAAGTGGCTTTACGAGAACCCTGATGCCACAACCGAACAGTTAAAGGAGAAAGTCATAGGTACTGCAAAAGATGTTTGGAATAAATACTATGCCGGTGTTTTTGGCGTAAAGGATTGCCCACTGCTGGCCATTTATTCCCATATGATCGACAACCCCTTGTATCTTCCGAATTATCCGGTGGGCCATCTCATCGATTTCCAGATCGACGAATACCTGAAAGGCAAGAATTTTGCGGATGAGATCGTCCGCATTTACTCAACCGGCCGGATGATACCGCAACTCTGGATGAAAAACGCCGTTGGAAGTGAAATCTCGATCAAACCCATACTGGACGCAACGGATAAGGCCCTGGTCATTGTTAAATAGTGACTGGTGAATGGTGACTGGTGAATGTTGATTAGTCACTGTTCACCACTTCCCCGTTCAGTACTACCGTCTCCACCTTGTTTGAGCCGTACGCATATGGCATGAATTCGTATGAGGGGATGGGCTTTGTAATAAACAGGTTGGCCTTTTTGCCTGCGGCAATACTGCCGTATTCTTCACTCAGCCCCATGGCATATGCCGAGTTTATTGTCACGGCATTTATAGCTTCTTCCGGCAGCAAATGGTATTTAATACAGGCCATTGAAAGTATGAACTGCATGTTTCCCGATGGTGAGGAACCGGGATTATAATCGCTGGCCATTGCTACCGGGAGGCCTGCATCTATCATTTTCCTGGCCGGGGCATATTCCAGACCCAGGAAAAAAGCCGCGCCGGGAAGAATGGTAGGCATGGTCTCCGAGCCAAGAAGGCAATTGATTTCAGCCTCGCCGGTATATTCCAGGTGGTCTACAGAGAGGGCATTATATTTTACCCCAACCTGCACCCCGCCCGAATAATACATTTCATTGGCGTGGATCTTCGGCCTCATTCCGTATTTCATTCCGGCTGTCAGGATACGTTCGGTGTCGTCAACTGTAAAGAATCCTCTTTCACAGAATACATCGATATAATCGGCCAGTTCCTCCGCGGCGACCCTTGGGATCATTTCATTGATCACTACATCAACGAATTCCGACTGCCTGCCTTTATATTCAAGGGGCACAGCATGGGCCCCCAGGAAAGTGGGGACCAGTTTAAGCGGGGTCATGAACTGAAGCCTGCCGATAACCCTGAGCATTTTAAGCTCGTCCTCAACCGAAAGCCCATACCCGCTTTTGATCTCAACTGCCCCTGTCCCAAGCATCATGATCTCCTGTAAGCGTGGCAGGGCCTGTGCTACAAGTTCCTCCTCGCTTGCTTCATGAAGCCTGCGCGCTGAGTTAAGAATGCCTCCCCCCCTGGCCGCTATTTCTTCATACGTAAGCCCCCTGATCTTGTCAATATATTCTATCTCCCGGCTGCCGGCAAACACCAGGTGGGTATGTGAATCGCAGAAAGAGGGAAAAACCATCCGGCCCGTGGCATCAATTACTTTCATCTTCATGCCCCAGGCTTTGCTGAAATCGGGTATGTCTTTCATCTTCCCGAAATCGCTGATCCTGTCACCTTCAATGTATAACCAGGCATCTTTGATGGTTTTCAGTTTTGCCATTTCAGGCCCGCTGACGTTCAGTTTCGGTTTGTTCTCAACCTGGACCAGCTCCAGGATATTTTTAATCAACAGAGCCATAAATACTTTGTTATGTTATGTTATCGGATGTACACAAAGATAGTTAAATTTCCATACCTTTGGGGCTGCATATTTTCAGTATTTTCACTGTTCAAGGCCACTTACAATATTATACAGACACTATCCTCATCAATAAACAATAGCCCATTCATGAGAAAACAAATTACCCTTACTCTCATCCTTCTCGCAGCAGCGTTCGCAGGATTTGCCAAACAGGCAGAACAAACGGTCATCCGCCAGGTTGCCGTCGGCTTTTTTTACGATCATGCACGTCTCGCCGAAAATCTTTCATGGAACTCAGTGGGGATCAGGAAAATGACCCCTACCGTCCTTAACGGCCACACCCTGTATTACACCCTTACCATGAACCCAAGGGGATGGATCGTGGTAGCTGCCGACGATGCCATAACACCTGTACTTGCATATTCCTTTGAAGATAATATGAATTCAGCTTCCCTGCCTCCGCAGTTTATTGCCTGGATGGGAAAATACCAGAAAGAAATTAATGATGCCGTTAGCAGGAACCTCCCTCAGTCAGGTAATATTGCCGCAACATGGGCCAGGTATGCAAAATATGACCCCAACCAGCCTCTTGCACCCGAAACGAATTCAGGAGTTGCCCCACTCATCATCCATAACTGGGACCAGGGCTTTCCCTATAATATCTATTGCCCCTTAGACCCGGCCGGACCCGGCAACCACCCATGGGCTGGTTGCGTCGCTACGGCGATGAGCCAGATAATGTACTATTACCGTTTTCCCCAAACAGGCAACGGCCAGCATTGTTACAACCCCAGCGGCTATCCCCAGCAATGCGCCAATTACGGAACCTCTACCTATGACTGGAACGCTATGGTCAACACCTTATCAGGGACCAGGCTGCATAGCGACAGTGCCGTAGCACTTCTGATCTGGCATGCCGGCGTATCAGTCGACATGATGTACAGCCCAAGCGGTTCAGGAGCGTATTCAGAAGATGCAAGAAATGCACTGGTGAGTAATTTCCGCTACAGTCCCGGTGCAACATATCTGCAGCGCGATAATTATTCAATCACTGTATGGGAAGGTATGCTCAGGGATAACCTTGATAAAAAAATGCCCATTTATTATGATGGTTACGGCCCCCAGGGCGGGCATGCTTTCAACTGCGACGGCTACCAGGATGTCTTTTATTATCATTTCAACTGGGGATGGAGCGGTACGGCCAATGGCTATTATTACCTTGACAACCTCAATCCGGGAGGTGATAATTTCTCCCAGGGCGAAGGGGCTATTCTGAATATCTTCCCCGATACCCTTGCCAATACATATCCATACCCCTGCCAGGTTGCAACACCCCTGACATCGATTAGCGGTACGTTTGGGGACGGCAGCGGCCCTGTCATGAATTACAAGAGGAACAGCCAGTGTTCATGGCTGCTGGCTCCACAGAGCGCCGAAGACTCTGTTAAAAATATCACCCTCACTTTTAATTCCTTCAGCACTGTTGCGGATGACGGTATTTTAAGGATTTATAAAGGCATCAATACCGATGACTCACTTGTAGGCCAGTATTCCGGCAATGGACTGCCCCCAAATGTCACTATCAACGGGTCCAGGGCCTTTATTACATTCTCATCAGGCTCATCGGCCACAGCTCCCGGCTTCCTTATTTCCTATTCGGGCCAGGTTATGGACTGGTGCAAGGATGCAATAACAATCGGTGATGCAAACGGAACCATATCCGACGGAAGCCTGCACTTCAACTACCATAACGGGACCACTTGCCGCTGGAGGATAGTACCTCAGGTCAACTCAGGCCCCCTGAGCCTTTCATTCACATCGTTCAGGACACAGCATAATAAGGATGTGGTGAGTATCTATGACAATGTTTCAGGTGTGCTCCTTGGAGAATATTCCGGAATTTATTCCGGGACAACTATGCCTCCCTCTGTAATTGCACCAAGCGGCCAGATGTTCATCATTTTCTCGACCGACGCCAGCGTTACTGATTCCGGCTGGGAAGCTATGTTCTCCTCCGGTGTTGGAATAAGTGAACCCGACTATGCATCGTCAATAGAGGTTTATCCCAACCCCGCAAACCGCTATTTATTTGTCAAAACAACCCGTGAAATCACAACAGGCCTGCAGCTGGAATTAAATGACATAAACGGTAGGACCGTTCTAAGCCGGAAGGCAGCGGCCGGTGTAAATCAGGTTACAATTGACATTTCAGGTATCCGGGGGGGGCTTTACTTCCTGAAGATAATTACCGACAGCCACAGCGTGGTGAAGAAGGTAGTTGTCGAATAGAGTGACTAGTGAACAGTGAATAGTGACTGGTGACTAAAGACAATTCACTGTTCACTATTCACTGTTCACTGTTCACTTTTTGTACAACAGATCGATTTCCCCTTTCTTCTCGATACATTCAAGGAGCTTTGATTTCAGTTTCCAGCAGGTCATCTGCCGTTTCTCAAGCTGGCGCGATAACTCATAGGATGAAATGCCGGGGTCATGGCATACCATGTATACCATACGCAAGGCTTCAGTAATAGGAATATGGCAACGGTGAAAAATAGTATTTGCAGTTGCTGATTCTTCCGATTTGCAACGTGTGCACCTGCGGGAAAATTCCGTTTTGCCTTTGCAGAAATTAGTATGCCCGCATTTCTTACAGAAAAATCCTTCAGACCATTTTTGTTCAGAAATAAACTTAAGACAGTTTTCCTCCGTGGAAAAAAGGCTCTCAAATTGACTAATATTCAGTTTCTTAATTTCCAGCATCAATAGTAAATTCCTTATAAAATCCTGTCTCGGAAGTAATTAATAGGGTGCAACAGCCTCCTGATTTGCAAAATTAAAATAAATAGTGATACTTATGCGATTTATGAAAAAATAATTTGTAATTTTGCAGCAGAAATATAATCCACTGTAAAAAAGATCATGAAAAGATTCGTTTTTCTCTTAAGCCTGCTTGCTGCATTCAGCCTGAATGCCTGCAGCGGAACTCCTGCGGTAAACCTGGCAAATGCTGCGTCCAAAAAAGCAGTTATCGATGAAAGCTCCCTGGGTAAGGTAGTTCATCTCGACCAGGTACTTTTCAGGGAGGTTGTTTGGAATTATAAGAAAAACTCAAATGCCTGGGTCTTTGAAGGGGATATTCCTGTGATCGTCGACTTTTATGCCGACTGGTGCCGTCCTTGCAGGGCCCTTGGTCCTACTATGGATGAACTGGCAATGGAATACAAGGGAAAGATCCGCATTTTAAAGGTGAATACCGATGAGAACAAAGAAATATCAGGGATCCTGGGGATCAGTTCCATCCCGGCCCTCCTGTTTGTTCCGAAATCAGGAAAACCGACTTTTTCGCTTGGCGCCATCCCCAAGGACAGGCTCAAAACGATGATAGATGAAACATTATTAAACCAGAAAAAACGATAACCGACATTTTATGGCAACAGAGCACTTGACCAAAGCAACCTTCACCGAGAAGGTGTTCAATTTTGAAGCTAACCAGGATTGGAAATTTGAAGGCAAACTTCCATGCATCATCGATTTTTATGCCGACTGGTGCGGCCCGTGTAAGATGGTTGCCCCCATCCTGGAGGAACTCTCGGCCGAATACGCCGGCAAGGTTAACATTTACAAAATTGATACTGAAGCCGAGCAGGAACTTGCCGGTGTTTTCGGTATCAGGAGCATCCCTTCCATGCTGTTCTGCCCTGTTTACGGACAGCCGCAGATGGCCGTAGGCGCACTGCCCAAAGACTCACTGATCAAAGCTATTGACGACGTCCTGCTGAACAAGCCGGCCAACTGATCTTCAGCGTATGGCCGGTGAAACCATCATCGTCTCTACCTCATACCTTCCTCCTTTAGGCTATGTTTCCTCCCTCCTCAAAGCAGGTGAAACTGTAATTGACCTGGGTGAAACTTACCCTAAACAAACATGCCGGAACCACGCCAATATTTATGGTCCGACCGGCAAACAAACATTAAGCATCCCTGTAAACAAGCCTGGGGGCAACCATACGAAAACCATGGATGTCAGGATCTCGTATGCCCTCCCCTGGCAAAAGACCCATTGGCGGGCTATAGAGGCCGCTTACAACAACTCGCCGTATTTCCTGTATTACCAGGACTATTTCAGGCCTTTCTTTGAAAATGAATATAATTATCTTGCGGATTTCAATTCTGAAATACTTGAAACCTTGTACCGGCTATTGCGAATATCAGGGCAGATCAGGGTTACAGAAACTTACGCCAGGAATCCCGAAGGCATGCGCGACTTGAGGAATGAGTTAACGTCGAAGCATGCCGGGGCAATCTGCCCACCTTATACCCAGACATTTTCCGAGAAACACGGGTTCATTCCCAACCTCAGCATCATTGACCTTATTTTCAATTTAGGCGAAGAAGCCGCGGAATACCTGCAATCAGTAATATTGAATTGACGTACAGCGAACTTCTGCAGAAGTACTGCAGAGGTTCGCTGTTACTGAAATATTTTTATAAACCTCACAAAATTTTGCAGGTATTCCGCAATTTTTCGTACCTTTGTGTTAATTTAATCTAAATTAATTGTCCACACTCTTTGACCTCAGGGAAGGCGAACGCGGTCTCATCACGAAAGTCCGCGGAAGAGGTGCATTCCGTAAACGGATCACCGAGATGGGATTCGTGCGCGGCAAGGAGGTCAGCGTTGTCAAATCGGCACCCCTGCTTGATCCCGTGGAATACAAGATCCTTGGATACAACGTATCCCTGCGCCAATCTGAGGCCCGCCTTATTGAGATCATCCCCAGCGGGACCGAAGCCGATGCGACATCCGCCGACACAGAAAAAAAGCAATATAACGGCACCATAGAGGAAGAAACCCTCAGGGAACAGGATGGCGACAGGGGAAAGTCAATCGACATAGCCCTGGTCGGGAATCCTAACTGCGGCAAAACCACCCTGTTTAATTTCGCTTCCGGTTCACATGAAAGAGTGGGAAACTTCGGGGGTGTGACAGTCGACAGCAAAACCGCAAAGTTCAGGCAGAAGGGCTATACTTTTAATATTACCGACCTCCCGGGGACTTATTCCCTTACCGCATACTCCCCCGAGGAGCTTTATGTGAGGAAGCATATCACCGATAACATCCCCGATATCGTTGTAAATATTATAGATTCGTCGAATCTCGAAAGAAACCTTTACCTGACCACCCAACTCATCGATATGGACATCAGGGTGGTGATCGCTCTGAACATGTACGACGAGTTTGGAAAAAAAGGGCATATACTGGATTACAAATCCCTTGAACAGCTCCTCGGGATCCCTGTTATCCCGACCATTAGCTCCAAAGGCGAAGGCATAAGGGAACTCTTCGACAGGGTGATCGAAGTCTTCGAGGACAGGGACCCGGTGATCCGCCATGTTCATATCAATTACGGGGATGAACTGGAACGCTCGATACGCCGCATACAGGAAGTGATCAGGAAGGATGATGCCCTGTCGGTCAGGGTGTCAACGCGTTATTACAGCATAAAACTTCTTGAAAAAGACGATGAAGCAAGGAAAGGCCTGGTACATTCCGACCACTACAAAGCAATTACAGCCATTGCCGACAAGGAAGTCAAACGGCTCGAGGACAATTTTTACGAAGACAGCGCCACCCTGATCACTGATGCACGATATGGTTTTATCTCCGGGGCCCTTCGTGAAACCATGAGTGCCAACGAACAGGCCTTTACAGGTAAGACTTTAAGCGAACGCATCGACAATATCATTACACATAAATATTTAGGTTTCCCCGTTTTCCTGTTCTTTTTATGGGTTATGTTCCAGACCACCTTTTCACTGGGCGAATACCCTAAACACTGGATTGACATGCTGGTAAGCACCTTCGGGAGCATCTCGGGAAGCTTCCTTCCGGCCGGCCCGGTCAAAGACCTGCTTGTCGACGGCATTATCAGCGGGGTCGGGAGCGTGATCGTCTTCCTGCCGAACATACTTATACTGTTTTTCTTCATCTCCCTGATGGAGGATTCGGGTTATATGTCGAGGGCCGCATTCATCATGGACAAGCTGATGCACAAGATGGGGTTGCACGGGCAGTCTTTTATACCCCTCATCATGGGCTTCGGCTGTAACGTCCCGGCCATCATGGTCACCCGCACGCTGAAAGACCGCAACGACCGCCTTCTTACCATGCTCATCAACCCCTTCATGTCGTGCAGCGCCCGGCTTCCGGTATACCTGCTGATCACCGGCGCGATATTCCCAAGGCATGCGGGAACTGTGATCTTCATGGTCTATATGACCGGTGTTATCCTGGCCGTGCTCATCTCGGTAATTTTTAAAAAATTCCTGTTCAAAAATAAAGAAGCGCCTTTTGTGATGGAGCTCCCCCCCTATCGCATGCCCACAGTAAGGGTGATCATGAGGCATATGTGGGAGAAAGCCCAGCAATACCTGAAAAAAATGGGAGGCATTATCCTCATTGCAGTGATCATCATATGGGCCCTGGAATATTTTCCCGGCGGCAGCCGCATGGGTAAGGCCGAACGCCTGCAACATTCCTATATCGGGAAGATAGGCAAAGTGATAGAGCCTGTGATAGCACCTCTCGGTTTCGACTGGAGGATGGGCGTAAGCCTGATTACCGGGGCAGCTGCAAAGGAAGTCGTTGTTAGTACCATGGGTGTCCTTTATGGTACCTCTTCGGCGGATGAGGTCAGCCCCAAGGCCGATCTTACAGCGAAACTGCAAGCCGTAACTTATGAAAGCGGACCCATGCAAGGGAAGAAAGTATTTACACCCCTCGTGGGTTTTTCCTATATCCTGTTTATCCTTATATACATGCCCTGTATAGCGGTCATCGCGACGGTCAAGCGTGAATCAGGCCACTGGAAATGGGCCCTGTTCCTGATAGTTTATACAACAGTGCTGGCCTGGTCAGTCTCCTTCCTTGTTTACCAGCTTGGCTCCTTATTCCTCTGAAATATGACGGTTCAATATATCATTGTCGGTTTTATCATAGCCTTTGCCCTTGGAAGCGTGGTTTTCAAGCTGATCCGTTCTATAGTAAAACCGGTCAGCAAATGCGACGGATGCGCCTCCGGCTGCGGGGGATGTGCCATAAGTGAACTGAAAACAAAAAAAACAATATGAAAATAAATCCGGCAGGCTTAACATTTTCAAAATGATTCATTATATTTGATATGTTGTTTTATGGTTTAAAGCCGTCCGATGTTACTAAAACCTGCGATAAGTTTCGAGCAATATCTTAAACGTCGCGATTATACCTTTTTATCGTTCGACCAGGCCATTTTTAAAACAATCAGGAAAAGTTTCTCTCAAAAAAGTTTTTGCGGTTTCTGGAGGATGTGGAACCCCTATTCAGGCTACGTTTTCTTTCTTCTGTATTCATTGATGGGCGGTAACAGGAAAAGGCCGTTAGCCATTTCTTTCATTTTCATTACAAGCGGCTTTGTTTTTCATGACCTGGTCCTCCTTCTGGTGACCGGGAGTATCTCTATCGTGTTCACAGTTACGTTTGCAATTTATTCCATGATCTTTAATATTGAACACAGGATGCTGGCCCTGGGAAAAGGAGTCAACTCTTACATCTCCCGCAAAAATCTCTTCCCCCTTAAATTTCATGTCATGGTTAACATGACCTTACTGGCCTTACCCCTGGCTGCAGGGTTCTTTATTAATTTTCTTGTTTTCCCCCATTCTGTAATAAGCAGGTTATTCCATTGAAACTGAGGCGAAGAGTAAATGACCTGAAATGAAACCTGCTGCCTGTAACCCCTTATTAATATTGCTTCTCCTGTTTTGCAGCCTTTGTATCCAGGCACAAACCTGGGATTATATCAAAGAAAAGAACGGTATTAAAATTTATACACGCACCCCCGAATATTCAAGCTTTAAATGTTTTAAAGGCGAGACCATACTCCATGCCACAATGCAGGAAACAGGCATGTATGTAGGCAATGTAAAGAACTTCAACTGGTGGGATAAAAACATCAGGGACCTTAAGGTCATTGAGTCGGAGTCTGATAAACATGTAAAATACTATTTTATTTATGATGTTCCCTGGCCACTGAACGACAGGGATATCTGTGTGGAGGTCTTCATTACGATCGACACTGCCTCGGGAGTGAAAGTAGTTTATGCCAAACCTTTGCCGGGAGTTATCCCGGAGCGTGACGATATCGTGAGAATAAAGAATTACTGGCAGAAGTGGACTTTGACGCCCATCGACAAAAACTCGGTGCATGCCGTGCTGGAAGGGTTTGTTGATCCAGCCGGAAGTGTTCCTGCATGGCTGTATAATATGGTTATCGTTGAAACTCCCCTGAAAGTCATGGGGGGAATCAAGCAAAGAGTTGAGGACGCTCACAAGGATTAACAGCTTAAGGTCAAAGGCAGCTCCGGCTGAAACAGTAATAAGAGATTTCACCATCTCACCATTTCACTATTTTCTATCTTTGCTACCTAAACCATAAACCCATGTCACACGGCATTTGCCTCCTTAGCATAGTCCCGGTTCGAACAGGACCTTCTCATAAAGCTGAAATGTGCACCCAGCTTCTTTTCGGCGAATTATACACTGTTCTTCAATCTGAGAATGAATGGTTGAGAATAAGCCTCGAATACGATGGTTATGAAGGCTGGATCAGCGTAAAAGGCCATGCTGCAATTACTGTAAATGAGTTCGATTCATTAACGGAGACCAACGCCCGCGCTGCTATTGACCTCGTTCAGCTGGTCACCAATGAAACCAAAAAGGAACAGTTCCCGATATTATACGGAAGTTCCCTTCCCGGGATAGAAGAGTTCAGGATGCAACTGGCCGATCAAACCTTTATTTACGACGGACAAGTTTCGATGGTATCAGATTTTGAAGAAGGAGACGAAGATGGCCCCGAAGACCTGATGGAACTCAAACACGACCTGGTGCATGACAGCATGCAGTTCCTTGGTGCGCCCTATCTCTGGGGGGGACGTTCGCTTTTCGGTATTGACTGCTCCGGGTTTGTCCAGATGGCATATAAACTGAAAAATATCCGGCTTAAAAGGGATGCCTCACAGCAGGCTGAACAGGGAGAACCGGTTAACAGCCTTGAAGAAGCCCAGCCAGGCGACCTGGCCTTCTTCGAGAACGAAGAAGGAAACATCTGCCATGTTGGAATACTAGCCGACCGCCAGAAAATACTTCATTGCTCAGGCAAAGTAAGGCTTGATATCATCGACCAGCAGGGCATCTTTCATAACGACCTGCATGAGTATACCCATAAGCTGAAGATGATACGGCGGGTGATATAAGAGAATGATTCAGGATGCATCCCGCATCATTCTCTTTCTTCCCCTTACAGTTCAACCCATAAATTCAACAATTCACCGGTTTTCTTCTTTCGTATCGTTTCTGATTGGAGGTATTTTGCCTGAAAAAAGCAAATACTATGAAAGGCACAATCACTATTCTGACTTTTCTGATCATCATCAGCACTTATAAAAATGATTACGCACAGAACCCAAACCAGGTGATCCACGGAACAGTGGTCGACAAACAATCACAGATGACCCTGCCTGGAGCCAACGTTGTCATTCTCAACACAAATCCGCCGAAAGGCGCTTCCACCGGGACCGACGGAACATTTAAAATAACAGGGGTGCTTCCCGGGCGATATGATCTGCAGGCTACATTTCTGGGATATAAGACTGTTTATATTTCCAATGTAGTAGTCACGGCAGGCAAGGAAGTGGTCCTGGAAATAGGGATGGAGGAAAATGTCAACTCCCTGCAGGAAGTTGTCGTTTCGGGCATGAAAAAGAGTGATCCTATCAACCAGATGGCTCCGGTAAGTGCAAGATCTTTTTCAATGGAGGAAGTTAACAGGTACGCAGGCGGCAGGTATGATCCGTCGAGGCTTGTAGCAAACTATGCAGGGGTGAGCACCCCGAACGACGCACGTAACGACATTGTAATCCGCGGAAATTCTCCCACTGGGGTTTTATGGCAGATTGAGGGATTGACTGTGCCCAATCCAAATCATTTTGCCACTCTTGGAACTACCGGAGGACCGGTTAGCGCACTCAACCCGAACGCTCTCTCCAATTCAGATTTCTTCACTTCCGCCTTCCCGGCCGACTATGGCAATGCTACAGCCGGTGTTTTTGACATACATTTAAGGACAGGCAATGCCGACAGGAATGAGGAAATGGTGCAGATGGGAGCTCTCACAGGGCTTGAAGCAATGGCGGAAGGGCCATTTAAAAAAGGTGGCAAAGCTTCCTACCTCGTCGCATACAGGTATTCCTTCACAAGCCTGGCCCAGAACCTGGGGATCTCAATAGGCACTGCGGCCACTCCTCACTACCAGGATATCACCTTCAAGATCAATTCGGGGGAAACCGGTATTGGCCGTTTCACTTTTTTCGGCCTGGGCGGTATCAGTCATATCGATTTTCTGCATAACCAGATCGATTCCACCGACATATACTCCATCCCCGGGCAGGATGCCTATTCGAGAAGTAAAATCGGCGTTCTTGGTTTGAAACATTTTATCCGCCTGAATACTAAGATCTACCTGAATACAGTTCTTGGCGTTACATACTCCGAAAACGGTTATTCGCTCGACACCATTGCCGGATCCCAGGACCCTGTGAGAGTGAGAGATTCAAAAGATGTGGAGATCCGCTATGAGATCAACTCCTTCATCGACTACAAAGTAAACTCGCATCTCATGCTCAAAGCGGGTATACAGTGTGAATTCCTGAGCCTGAACCTGCGACTCCAGGACCGGCAGTTCTCAAAAGAATGGATCAACAAATGGGCTTACACGGGAAATACCTCACTGCCTGCAGCATACATAGAAGCCAAGTACCGCATCAACGAAAAATTCACCCTCGATGCCGGGTTCCGCAGCCAGCTCCTGACACTCAACAATTCAATTTCTTTTGAACCCCGGCTGGGCCTCAAGTATCATGTAAATCCTACAAATACCCTCGCCATTGGATTCGGGCATCACAGCCAGATCCAGCCTCTCTCGGTTTACTACTACAGGTACCTTCAGCCCGATAATACCTATGATGAATCGAACAGGAAACTGGGATTCACAAACAGCCTGCATTTTGTGGCTTCCTACGAAGTATTGCCTTTCAAGGACTGGCGAATCAAAACAGAAGTATACTACCAGGCCATTTATAATGTTCCTGTTTCGCAGGTCTCAAACAGTTTTTCCATGCTTAACGAGGGCTCTTCCTACGCTCCGACACAGGAGGGAAACCTCGTTAATAACGGGACCGGCACAAACTATGGCATTGAACTCACCCTTGAAAAATTTTTCTCACACGGGTATTACGGCTTGCTGACCGGCTCTCTTTACCAGGCAAAATATAAACCGAGCGACGGGATAGAAAGGAATACCGCTTTTAACGGAGGCTATGTTTACAATTTCCTAGCCGGCAAGGAATTCAAAGTGGGAAAAGCAAAGAGAAATGCCATTTCCATCGACATTAAATTCACCCAGGCAGGAGGCCGTTACTATACCCCGATTGATCTCGCTGCATCCAGGGCCGCAAGGCAGGAAGTCCTGATGGGCGATGCATATGCCTTTTCGGAACGCTATCCCGACTTTTACCGTCTCGATGTTAAAGCCGGCTTTACTCTCAACAGTAAAAAACTCAGGCTCTCACAGTCGGTATTCATTGACATCCAGAATGTGACAGGACATAAAAATGTCTTCGCCCAGCAATACAATCCATATACACAACAAATCAACACCTTGTACCAGATCGGGTTCTATCCGAATTTCGTGTACAAAATCCAGTTTTAACCAACATCTTACAATCTTTATTGTTCCAAAAATCCCCCTAAAATGAAAAAGACAATCTTATTAATCTCCTTAGGCATTTTATCAGCATGGTCAGTCAGTGCAATGTCTAAAAAAGCTATCATCCCTTTAACCACCCAGGTCGTAGTTGAAGACACCTATACCATCATCTGGAACGGGACCAGCATTGCCTATCATTTCGTTGATGGTAATTGGGAAAGAGCTGCAAATTATGATTATCAGTTCAGTGTGATGCAGAAACGGTACGACAACCTCTGGAAGTCGGTAAAAACGCTTCATCGCATGCATCCCGATTATGATTGGAAAGCAGGCGAACGGGACCAAACCATGTATTTCGAATTGGCTTTCAGCTCAAGGAATGATTCTGTAATTTCAGATCTTACTTCTTCCCTTGGAAAAGGAAAAGGGTTCACCGATAAGGAGTTCAGGAAACAAACCATTGAATTTAAAGTTGATGACCTCAGCAGTTTCGTGCCTTATGACCATATGCGCATAACTCAGGAATACAAATATGAAGAAGGCGTGCTGTCAGAAACCGTATTTTTGTTCAAGTTAAAGGACGGGAAAGAAATTCCATTCATGAAAAATGAGGAAAAGGCATACTTTTATATGAAAGGGAAATTGGACAAAGCCCCTACGACCTTCAACAACAAAGTTTCAAAACCGTAAACAAACTTTAAGCCAACAACAATACTCAATCTGTCATGAAAAAGATCCTTATAATAAACGCTCATCCAAACAAAGACAGTTTCAACTTTGCCCTTGCAGATGCATATAAACAAGGTGCATTAAAAGCAGGGGCTGAAATAAAGGAAATCACTATTGCTGAATTAAAGTTCAACCCCAACCTGCATGCCGGGTACCAGAAAAGGACAGAACTGGAGCCTGACCTGCTCGAAGCATGGGAAAAGATTAAATGGGCCGAACACATGGTTTGGGTCCACCCGGTTTGGTGGGGCGGGCTTCCTGCAATCACCAAAGGGTTCATTGACCGGGTTTTCCTGCCGGGTTTTGCATTCCAGTACCGCGAGAATTCTCTGTGGTGGGACAAACTGTTAAAAGGCAAAACGGCACATATACTAACTACACTGGACCAGCCCGGCTGGTATTACCGTATTATGTATGGCAAGCCCAGTGTCAACCAGTTAAAGAAATCAACACTCGAATTCTGCGGAGTAAAGCCTGTGAAAGTTTCGTATTTTGGCCCCATGAAAAGCTCGGTTGAAACATCAAGGAAAAAATGGCTGGAGCAGGCAGAAAACTTTGGCAGGCAAAGCGCCGGATGAAATCCGGCAGAAAAATAAATCAACTGATCTGATAAAACACGAATGAAGTCAATCTGCAATAATCATGCGGCATAAAAAAATAAGATTTCTATACATGGTCCTGCTCGGGACCCTTATTACCCTGGGCCTGAACCTGTTCATCCCGGGTAAATCGGGGGAAATAATACACTTCTATGATTTTCTCATATCCATTCTCATTACCATCCTGGTTTGGGAAGGGAACCTCCGCATCGACGAATGGTTAAACCTGAGATATCCCTGGATTTCAGGGCCGGGAAAAAGGATACTGGTCCACCTTGCCCTGAGCGTGGGATACAGCGCACTGACCATTTTTATCGCGGCCTTCCTGTTCAACTGCTTTTCAAATGAATTGCCTTTCAACGGAAAGGAATTTATCAGGGTAACCCTGATCATTCTTGGTGTTCTGGTGTTGATGTCGATTATCCTTCTCACGTTTGAAATCAGTTCCCAGTTCTTCAAACACTGGAAAAATTCACTGGTCGAGATTGAAAAGTACCGGGCTGAAAGCCTTCAGGCCCAGCTTCAGAACCTGAAAAACCAGATCAATCCCCATTTCCTGTTCAACAACCTGAGCGTTCTCTCTTCACTGGTGTATAAAGACCAGGACAAGGCGGTGGAGTTCATAAGCCAGCTGTCAAAAGTTTACCGTTACCTTCTCGACAACCAGAACAATGAGCTTGTAACGGTTGATCAGGAACTTCTGTTTATCAGCTCCTATACTTTTTTACTGCGGATAAGATTCGGGGCAAATCTCATCATTAATACTGAGATCCGGAAGGAGGACCTCTCCGGGCTAATTCCGCCGATGGCGCTCCAGATCCTTATAGAGAATGCGATCAAGCATAATGAACTGTCATCTGATCATCCGCTTTCAATATCTTTAGAATCGGCCAATGAGAACCTCGTGGTTTCGAATAACCTGCAGTTAAAACCACAGCACGAACCTGGTTCTCAGACCGGGCTGAACAACATCAGGGCCAGGTATAAATTTTTCACTGAACGGCCAGTGGAGGTCATTCAGGATTCAGGATCTTTCATTGTTAAAATCCCTCTATTATCTTCGAGATGAAAGCAGTTATTATTGAAGACGAAAAACTCTCGGCCGAGCATCTCGTCAACCTTCTCAACAAGGTCGATAAAAACATAAAGGTCCTTCATGTCTTCGACAGCGTAAGGACAAGTATCAAAGCCTTTAAAGACGGACTAAAGGCCGACATCCTTTTTGTGGATATCCAGCTGGCCGACGGGCTGAGTTTCGAAATATTCAGCGAAATATCAATCGATACGCCTATCATCTTCACAACTGCTTACGACGAATTTGCAATCCGCGCATTCAAACTGAACAGTGTTGATTATCTGTTGAAACCGGTGGGTATCGATGAATTAAGAACCGCCGTGGAGAAATTTAAAAAATTCAGCAGGGACGATTATTCCAAAATGATTGACAATATCGTCAACTCATACCAGGTCATGAACAGGCAGTATAAAAGCCGCTTTATGATTAAAATGGGTGAAACTATTGTATCGGTGAAAACCGAGAACATCTCTCATTTTATCTTCGAAGACGGGCTTGTGATGTCAGCAACAAATACAAACCGTCAATACCCGGTCGATTTCACCCTCGACCAGCTGGAATCACTGCTTGATCCCTCACAGTTTTTCAGGATCAACAGGAAGGTTATCATCAATATTAACAGCATTCAAAAAACCGGGACTTACTTTAACAGCCGTCTCAAAATAACAGCCCCCGGGCTCCTTGAAGATAACGCAATAGTAAGCAGGGAGAGGGTAAATGACTTTAAGGAATGGTTGGGGAGATAGAGTAGTTTTTTTTACTCATAAGGCAGATCGCAGCTTCATCCTGTCCAGCTATCCAGTTATCAAGCTATCCAGTTATCCCGCATCAATTAACCACTTCTCCCTCTCCTTTGGCTTTCTTGCGTTTGCCCGGGAGTTCCTGTTTGAAAATATAGGTGAGGCGTAAACTGATGAGATTGTTGTACTGGTCGCGGTCCCAGGTATCACCTGCAATATTTGGGTTGGTAAAAGTTACGGTTCTGAGACTTAATATTGAGTACTGATAACGCACATTGATCCAGAAACGGTTCCATATCCTCACGGAAACTTCGCCCAGGGCCGAAAAATCATAAGGGAGGAAATTTGCATGGGGAGTCACGACATACAGCTGTGATTCCGACTTGCCTATAAGCTGGCCGTAACAAACCCCGACACCTGCCGAAATTATTTTTTTATCGGTAAAATGGATCATTACAGGGATATCGATATAATCGAGATTAAGCCTGTAATAGGTTGAATCGGTGCTTCCTTTGTGATAGCTTCCTTTTTGCGAGTAAAGGAGTTCCATGCTTACCGACCAGTTTTTATTTTTCCCGAACGGAAGTATGACCATAGGCCCGAAATTTAATCCGACTTTACGAAAGCCATAAAACTGGTCCCCGTCGACCTGGCAGAAATTGGCGCCGACCGATATTCCCCCGAGTATCTTCTGGGCATGGGCAGGGCGCATTGCAAAAATCATCAGGATGAGCAGTAAAGGAAGTAAAACTTGTTTTTTCATCGGATGGTCTAAGTGATCATACTGTGAACAAAGGTAAAGAAATTAAAACGCTTAGTTTTTCGATTTATTGTGGGACTTCATTGAGAGCTGGATACGTTTGCGGGGGATGTCGATATCCACAACCTCAACCATCACTTTCTGGTTAAGCTTCACCACCTCATTAGGATCACGTATAAACCTGTCGGCAAGCTGGCTTACATGGACCAGGCCATCCTGGTGTACGCCTATATCTACGAAAGCCCCGAAATTCGTAATATTTGTGACTATCCCCGGCAATTTCATGCCAGGCCTGAGATCGTTGATTGAATGAACTTCTTTGGAGAATTCAAACATTTCGAATTTCTGGCGGGGATCCCGGCCGGGTTTGGCCAGTTCCTGCATTATGTCCTGCAAGGTCGGCAAACCGGTCTTTGTATCAATAAAGTCATCCAGCTTTATTTTTGACCTGCATACTGCATCCAGCATCAGATCCTTCACCGAACAGCCCAGGCTTTTCGCCATCTTATCCACCACATGATAACTTTCGGGGTGGACCGAGCTGGAATCAAGGGGGTTTTCAGCGTCCCTGATGCGTAGAAAACCTGCAGCCTGTTCAAAAGCTTTTTCCCCGAAGCGGGTGACTTTCCTGAACTGTTCGCGGGTTTTAAAAGGGCCTTTGTCGTTGCGATAAGTTATAATGTTCTTTGCAAGCCCCTGTCCAACCCCCGAAACATAGGTAAGAAGCTCCTCGCTGGCTGTATTCACCTCCACACCAACCATGTTAACACAACTTACCACGGTATCTTCAAGGCTTTTCTGGAGTGCAGGCTGGTCCACATCATGCTGGTACTGTCCCACACCTATGGATTTGGGATCTATCTTCACCAGTTCGGCAAGGGGGTCCATCAGGCGGCGGCCGATCGAAACAGCTCCTCTCACAGTCACATCATAATCGGGAAACTCTTTACGGGCAATGGCCGATGCGGAATACACAGAGGCTCCGCTTTCGTTTACAACCAGCGCCAGGATATCCTTGTCGAAGGGAATGGCACGGATCAGCTTTTCAGTCTCGCGTCCTGCCGTACCGTTACCTATGGCAACGGCCTCGATTTTATAGGCATTGACAAGGCTTTTTATCTTATGGATGGCATCTTTGACTTCGTTCTGGGGTGGATGGGGATAAATGGTTTCGTTATGCAACAGCTCCCCCTGCCTTCCAAGGCACACAAGTTTGCAACCACTCCTGAAACCCGGGTCGATAGCCAAAACATTCTTCTGTCCCAGGGGCGGTGCAAGTAAGAGCTGGCGAAGGTTCTCGGTAAAGACACGGATAGCTTCCGAATCGGATCTTTCCTTGGCCCATCCCCGGGCTTCAGTCTCCATCGACGGCAGCAGCAACCTCTTGCAACTGTCTTTAATGGCATCCCTGACGAGTTTCGCTGAAGCATTTTCTGATTTAATGAAGATCCTGTCGAGGATTTCTTCAGCCTTATCATCCGGCACATCTACCGACACCCTGAGAAATCCCTCATGTTCCCCTCTCAGCATTGCCAGCACCCTGTGAGACGGAGCCTTGGAGAGAAGCTCGTGGCAGTCAAAATATATGGCATAGTTTGCCCCTTCCTCTTCTTTCCCTTTGATGACTTTTGAACTGATGACCGCTTCCTTTTCAAAAAGCTGGCGAATGCGCTTCCTTCCGTAGGTATGTTCATTTACCCATTCTGCTATAATGTCTTCAGCTCCGCGGATGGCATCCTCCACAGACTTCACTCCTTTTTCCTCATCGATGAACTTTTCGGCCTGGCTTTCGGGATCATCATATTTCTGCGAGATGATGATCTTTGCAAGAGGCTCAAGCCCCTTCTCCCGGGCGATGGCTGCCCTGGTCTTGCGTTTGGGTTTATAGGGAAGGTAGATATCCTCAAGCTCGGCCATGGTGGAGGCTTTCATTACAGCTTCCTCCAGTTCCGGGCTAAGTTTCTCCAGTTCCTTAAGGCTTTTCAATATAGCTTCACGGCGGGAATCGAGGTCTTTCAGCTGGATTAGCCTGTCCCTGACCCTGCCTATCACCACTTCATCCATACTGCCTGTCATTTCCTTACGGTAACGGGCAATAAACGGGATGGTAGCCCCGCTCTCAAGCAATGTGAGTGTATTAAAAACAGAAGCTTTATTGATGCCCAGCTCCGACGAAATTATCGCGGTATATTTTTCGAGGTCCATGAAAATGAAATGCTGTTTTATAATATAAATTGATCACTTCACCAGCCGGAGGCAAGCACATCCACAATATGGATCGTCTTGATGGGGAGGTTATGTTTGTCAATATAAGCCTGCTGGTGCATCAGGCAGGATGAATCGGTGGAAACAATATACTCTGCTCCTGATTCGAGGGCGTTATTGATTTTCTGTTCAGCCATTGCCGTGGAAATGGGCTCAAATTTGACAGAAAAGGTGCCGCCAAATCCGCAGCAAACTTCATTGTCTTTCATTTCCCTCAGCTCAAGCCCCTTGACCTTTGCAAGCAGCCTCCGCGGCTCGTCCTTAAGACCATACTCCCTTAAAGCCGCACAGGAATCATGAAATGTGACCACATGCGGAAATTCGGCCCCGACGTCTTCCACATTCATGACATTGACAAGAAAATCGGTGATCTCGTATACGTTCTTTTTTACCTGCTTGTATTCATAATGCAGGCCTGTATTGTGAAAAAGCCATGGATAATAATTGCGGATAAAACCGATGCAGGAAGCCGAAGCGCCGATGATCGGCCTGTCGTTAGGGAAATCCTTCATGAACTTCTCTCCCATTTTTTTTGTCTCGTCCCAGGCCCCGCTGTTGAATGTCATCTGTCCGCAGCAGGTCTGGTTTGGATTGTAAAACACATCCACACCGAGTTTTTCAAGTATTTTCACCATGTTCATCCCCGTCTCGGGGTAAACCTGGTCAATGAAACAGGGAATAAACAGATCGACTAGCATCTTAAAAACTGAAAGTCAAAAATAAACATTTCTTTTCAAGATAAGCAGATGAAGTTAAAAATTCAGTTGCTGGACGGGAGGTATCTGTCGAAAGACCATTTGATGATCTCTTTGAAAGAACATTTTCGATGATTGCAATTTATTCAATTATGAAGTATCTTTGCAGATACAGAAGAAAAAAATGGCAACAGATACAATCATATTAAAAATTAAGGATAAAAAGAAAATCTCTTTCCTGGTCAAACTTTTAGAACAACTTGGTTTTGTAGACTTTGCCTATAACCCCGGAAAAAAAACCAACTCAAAGCACGACTTTTTTAAGAGCGCCGGCTTTTTGGAAAACCGAAATCTGAACGCCAGGGAACTCAGAGAACAGGCATGGAGCAGAAACAGATGATACTCTGTGATACGGATGTAATCATTGAATTTTATCGCAATAATCCTAAGATTGTTCGTGAATTAAAACGCATTGGTCAAAAACATCTCTGATCGCTGCTACTGCAATAGAAAATAACCTTGAATTATTCACACTGAACACGAAAGACTTCAAATACATCTCCGACTTGAGTCTTTATACCATAAAATAAATTTATCCATCGTTTAATCCTGTTACGTATTTTTCCTTATAAATTCTGCGCGCAGCGATGTCTTGTGCAGTGAGCAGTGATGAAGATTTGTTTTAGCTATTTCTTCCATCCAAAAACTATTTAAACTCATTTAATGATGAACAATGAATGATGGAAAAGAGGGTGTTAATCTTTGCTATATTTCTACTCTGCATGCCAGCAGTATTTGCAGTAACTGCAAATAATTGTTACATGATTGCAACAGGAAATTGTGCAGCAGGATATAC
>Ga0194053_10000048_pt1 | contig 85035 bp, 62 predicted proteins | sample SepL228m_MetaG_FD_161684 | JGI IMG/M metagenome (GOLD analysis project Ga0194053, IMG submission 161684) | Anoxic zone freshwater microbial communities from boreal shield lake in IISD Experimental Lakes Area, Ontario, Canada - Sep2016-L227-8m | ecosystem: Environmental > Aquatic > Freshwater >...
GTTGAGGGCGTAGAGTTTATTACTATCGAATGACCCGACGTAAACCGTCCCATCCGCGCCAAGTGCCGGACTCCATACCACATCCCCTGTCGTGAAAGCCCAGCGTTGTGTACCGTCGGGGTTGACGGCGTAGAGTTTTTTATCCTGTGATCCGACATAGACAGTCCCGTCCGCACCGAGAGCTGGGCTGGAATATATATTCCACCCCGTCGTGAACGCCCATTTTTGCGCAGCAGTCGCCGGCCCGGTATATGGACTACGACCAGTATGCTTCAGGTCATGACCGCGCATAGGCCAGGCACTATTCGCCAACTGCGCCAACGAAATAACTACGGTAAAAATTAAAATTGCAAGAATCGGAATTACTTTTCGCATGGTGGTCTCCTCGCGTGGCTAATCCACACGCTTTTATTAATCACAGGAATACAATTTCTTATAATCCTATAGTGAAATATTATACTGGTATATGGGGGAATGTCAATATAATTAAAAATTCAAAATTAAAAATTCAAAATTAATTTTTTTTTGTTACACAGAGATACGCGGAGGAGACACAGAGATTCACAGAGGCTTTTTTATAAGATATCTCCGTGAGTCTCTGAGTCTCCTCTGTGAATCTCTGTGTAACTTATCGTTACTTAATTAACCATTTTGCATTTTTAATTAGAATCACCCTCTATCTTCTCTCTTCACTCTTCACTCTTCACGTTTTCACGTCTTCCCCTGCTCAGTTAAATAATGTATAATGTAATAGATATGGCTATTTTTAATGCAGAACCAGTTGTCACCCCCAAAGAGCGCAATTCAATTTCTGGAACTCGATGGATTAACAAACATAGTGAATTAGATTTTCATCATGATGACATGTTACCGGCGTTGCGCGGATTATTATGCAGCCGCGGAATAAAGTCGGCAGAAGAAGCAGATGCCTTTTTGGATATAGATATTAATTCGTTGGGTGATCCGTTTTTATTACCAGATATGTTGAAAGCCGCAGAAAAGATTGATGAAACAATCAGAAATCGCGGTCGTATTCGCATATTTGGCGACTACGATACCGACGGCATTACCAGTTGCGCGCTGTTAGTGCGGGCATTCAACGCTTTGTCGGGACAGGAACTGACAGATTGGTACATACCCCATCGTATCGATGACGGTTACGGATTAAACGCGGACGCGATAGATGCGGCATTGGCGGATGGGATTTCTCTGGGTATTACTGTGGATAACGGAATCACCTCGATTGACGTATTGCAGCACGCGCAGGATATCGGTCTGCCGATGATAGTCACCGACCACCACGAGCCCGGCGAAAATCTGCCAGTTGCAGTGGCGGTGGTAAACCCTAAAATCCCCGGTCATACTTACCCTTATCGCGAATTAGCTGGCGTTGGCGTCGCGTATAACTTGCTTCGCGCGGTATGCAAACTTCGTAAATTGCCCGATTCTGCCCCGCAAAAGTTCCTCGATTTAACCGCCATCGGCACTATTGCTGATGTTGCGCCATTGTTGGGTGAAAACAGGATAATCGCGCATCACGGATTGCTGACAATAAACCATAACAATAGAAAAATCGGTATTCCGGCGTTATTGCGCGCCGCCGATATTACCACCCGGGTTAATTCCCGCGATGTTGCTTTCAAAATTGCCCCGCGCCTGAATGCCGCCGGTCGGGTTGCCCATGCAGAAACTTCGCTGAAATTGCTGTTGAGCAAAGACCCCGCAGAAGCCGACCAGTTGGCGCGCTCATTATGCCAGAACAATGCCGAACGACAGGAAGAAGAAAAAAGCACGCTGGAGAGCGCGTTGGCGATGGTAACCGAGGAAGATTTGGCGACCCGCCGGGTATTGGTGTTGTCGTCGCAAGATTGGCACCCCGGCGTAATAGGTATCGTGGCATCGCGACTGGTAGACCGTTTTAACCGTCCATGCGTGATGATTGCAGTGGAAAATAAAGTAGGCAAAGGTTCCGCCCGCGCTCGCGACCCGTTTCACCTGTGGGAAGCATTGGACGAATGCAGCAAACTGTTGAATAGATTCGGCGGCCATCGGGTGGCGGCTGGATTTGAAATAAAAGAAGCGAACATAAAAAAACTCCGCGAAGCAATTGATAAAATTGGTCATCGCACCCTGACAGAAGAAGATTTGCTGCCGCGAATAGAAATAGATGGCTGGGCAGAGTTATGCGATGTAACTACCAACTTTGCGTACCAGGTAGAAAAAATGCAGCCATTCGGAATGGGCAACCCCGAGCCAACCTTTGCAATTGAAAACGCGATAATAGACTGCGTATCTGCCCGCGGCACCGAAGGCCAGCATCTTAACCTGATGCTCCGCGCCAACCAGGTAGGACGCTGCGTGTCCGCCATCTGGTTCAACGCCGGCGAATACACCACCAAGCTGCGCTCTGGCGACAAAGTAGACATAGCCGGCACCATATCGCTGAACACCTACATGGGAACCACCACGGCACAGTTGAAGGTGAAAGATATTAGGATTTAATTACGAATTACACAGGTTCTTGCAAAACCTACTAATTATATAATCAACCAAACCACCCCCTACCCCCTCCTTGGCAAGGAGGGGAGTTATGGTATTAACTTGGTAATATAATGGCTACTTTAATAATCAATACTTTCATATTAAACTCCCCTCCTTGCCAAGGAGGGGTGGCCGAAGGTCGGGGTGGTTTTCGCCTACCACAAACCTGAAACTTAAACATTAAAAAAAAGGTTTTGCAAAAGCCTGTACGAATTAAAAATTATTGTCGTTTGAAATCGACGGCAGTCGACCGAAATCGATTAATTCATGCGATTGCTATCTACAACAATTCGTAATTTTTAATTGAACTACCCCCAACGCTACTCCCTGCCCTGGCAATTCGCCATCAACTATACCATCAGGTCCTATCCATTTTAATTCCAAACCATCGGTTGTTTTAATATTCAATGGCTGCGGGTCATTTGTCGGGTTCCAGACTGCGATGCCGTACCGGGTGTCGCTGCGATAGGCTTTGGCGAATAGTGCTGGATTTTCGCTGTGCATGCCTTCGTTATCGACAAATTTCCCGGTGAGGAACGGGTCGGCGTTGGCTTGCAACAGGTTGATAAGGGATTTCGCATAGGTGCGGAACTCCGCCGGCAGACTGCTGATTGGCTCGTGCTGCCATTTTACCGCGAAGAAGAAGCGGAACCCCATCACCAGTGCAAAGCGCAGCCGTTCGTATTCCGGGCCGTTAAGGTACTGGGTGGTGATTATATATTCAGGGAAGGTATATCGAAACATTTCGCCAAAATTTCGTCCGCCATAATGCACCCCGAATCCAAATGGGATGGTGAAATCGAAAGGTTGCAGACCGGCGTCGTTGATATACTCGCTTGCCATCGCCACTTCCGGGTTTTTCTGTTGTGCCAACTCGCGGCAAGCCATCCCCAACTTAACTCGGTCGGCGTATGATTCACCGGGCCTGGCATGCGGGTGCGATTCGTCAAAACATAAATAACCGGGGTAACCCGCCAATCGGTCAAGATATACACAATCAGCGCCCAAATCCAGCGCGTATTTTGTCTTCTGCAATATCACTTCCTGCCATTCGGGACAGGACAGGCAGGCATTGTATAATTTATGCTGGGATGACAACGGCAAAAAAGTACTCGGTCCCGGCCAACTGAAGGTATCCGCCAGTGGGTCGCCATACGGGTCGCGCTGCATTGTCGCCTCGCCATGTTGCGCAAAGTAACGCGAATTGCTGCTCATTTGCACCGCCTGCAGGTACAGCATCATCTTGCCTCCCGCTGCCTGCACCGCCTGAATATTTCGTTCCAAACCTTCGCGCCCGCCCATTGCCGGGTCTACTTCGTAATCAGGATAGGCGTTGTCATGCCCGCCCGGGTGCCAGCCGGTAATTTTCACCAGGTCAATGCCAATCTCCGCTGCTGCCCGGTGTAATGCCGGGATTTCATCATAATCATACACCACTTTTCCGTATTGCTCGCGCAGAATGGTATCTTGCAAACCGGTCATTTTTTGGATCCAATCCGGTGGGGTGGCTGGGGTAATCCAGGTGTCAGCCCATGTCCTGTAGCGTTGTGCCCCCGCGTGCCAGTCGCCGGTATGCGGCGATACCACTACCGGTGCCGACTGCCATATTCCCAAACGTTGTCCCGGATATTTTATGAAGCAAAGCAGCAGTGAATCATCTGCTGGTACAGTGCCAAAGTTTCGTTCTGCGTTAAGGCAGGTGGTTTGCAAACTGGAATCTTCCGAGCAAATGTAAAGACCCTCGCTTTCGCCATAAACTCCCATCCATTGCATTGATGCTTTGCCCGGGTACAATTCGCGCTGGTGGGCATTGCTGACGCCAAAACGAAATATTTGCCCGCGATCACCCAGGTTTGCCACCGGATCAACCATCCGCATACCGCAATCCTGCGGGTAATATAGCGCCCAGTCAACCGGTGGCCGTATCCCGTTAATCATTGGCGCCCATACTTCCTGTACCTGAACTCCCAATGCGTTGTTTTCAATCTCTGCCGTCCACCGCGACGCATCGCCATCCAGCACCACGCTCAACCGCAACGTTACATCTACCGTTCTGGTGCCAGAATGTGAAGGATACGACATTTGCGGCACCGTCAGCGTAATTAGTTCCCCGTCTGAAGAGACCACACATTCCTGGTTCCCCGGCATCACCGCATTAACCAGCGATTCATTATCCGCCAGCACCACCCGCCACAAATCCATCCCCTGCCTGGCAATATGATTAGTTCCGGTGGCAAGACAGGTTAATTCAACCAGCGTACCATCAGCACCCATCACCAGGCGAAGGTGGTTATTTTGCAGTTTGTATGATTGCATGTATTGCCTGCTTTTTATAAGGATAAAGTCATTTAATATTTTACATTGCAGGAACTATAAAGTACAAATTTTTCATTTATATAGTAAAAACCAACAAATAAAAAAACTCCCCTCCTTGGCAAGGAGGGGGCAGGGGGTGGTTTGGAAGAAAAAAGGTAGAAGAGTGAAAATTAAAATTTAAAATTTCACTCTTCTCTCATCACTATTCACTCTTCAAATACACATGCATCTTCTTCAATCCAATCTTGCCGGCGGGTAGTTCTTCACCGGTGGTCATGTCTTTTATTTTGCCATCTGCGGTGTAATCGAAATCTTCGAATACCCAGAGGACTTGTTTGCCGGCGCCGATGTATTGTACGGCTTTTTCACCGGGCAGAATGGTGCGTTTCAACATATATTGGTTAACTTCGTTATAAATACGAACCTGTTGGAAATGCCAGTCATTGGGTTTGTCTTTATCATCATCGCCGCCGTAATAGCTAAAGCACAACGCGTCTTGATCGATGTTCCAGTTGATGGTATACATCATGCGGTATGCCATGCCTTTGAAAAATATCTCTTCCGGGTCGACGTTGATTGCGCGCAAATCTTTGGCGTTCATGCCACAGATACAGTCTGACCAGATTGACATTGAGTTCAAACGCGCGGTGATATCCGGGCCGTGACGATGAATACCGAATACACCCAGGTCTTCGTTATCATAAACATAACCGATATCCTGCATCTCTTTCATCAAAATTAGGTGGGCACGATATTGTGAAAGTATCTCTTTGGGCGACTCGATCGCCGGACGGTAATGTCCCAGCAAATGAGTTTGGTCGGCGGTTCCACCGGCAGTTTCAGCATCGGCTTTTTGCACAAAGTGAAATTTGTCGCTGGATAAATTGAATGAACTGTCCAGGAAAATTCCATCCAGTCCTACTTCATCATGCGCTTCTTTCCAGCGGGTCAGCCAATATTTGCGTACAGCCTGTTCGCGCAGGTTAAGCACACAGAATTCCGGTGTATAGTGGTCGGCCTCGATGGCGTTTGACGGGTTGCGGACAAACGCGCCAGGCACTTTATCCAGCGCTTCCATAATAGAACCTTCACGAGGGAGAAACTTAATCCGGTCGGGTCTACCGCTTTTGCGATTGAATATTTCTGTTAATGATGAAATCGAAGTGTTTGCCCACATCTCAACATTAATCCCGGCGGCATGCGCATCTTTGCAGAAAGCCGCCAATTTATCTTTACCCACCGATTCGGCAACCTTATAATCAACGGTACAGCACATATTGCTGACACCCCATACATTCATATTATTCTCAAAATGACTTGGCATCCCGATAGTCTTCACGCCAGCTTTAATTAGTTTTGGCAGCCCGCTTTTGCGGTAATATTCCATGTCGGCATTGCCCCATTCTTCAATCTGACCGTAGGTGGTGATGCGTTCGCGGCGCATGTTAATCTTGGTATGCAGGGTTTCGTGTACCAATTCTCTGATGGATTCATAAATATTGGCGCGTCCGACATTATCCTGCTGTCCCGGGGTGAACAGCATTTCAACCGGCGATGTGATGAAGTTATTGCTCAAGTCGCCGCAATGCTCGTGAAGATGCACTATTTCGTCTTTACCACGCTGTTTTTCAAATAACGAACGAACATGCGCCACCTCGGTTGCCCAGGTAGCCAGTGTCCCCTGCGCTGCTGAAACAAAGGAAAATCCCTGCAACTCGGTCTGCAAAGGCAAAAATTGGAAAATACTCGGGTTGGTGCAGCTTGGCAGATACCATTCGGTAGAGTGGAACTGGTCGATGGAAGTTATCGGCACAATCGATGGAGTAAAACAGTTCCGCATCCAGAACTCGTTGCCAACAGCCTGTCCGCCAACTTCCCAGGTGCCGCGGTCAAGAATACGGTAAACCGCAATTGACGCGCTGGTGTAGTGATACTGATAGCTGAAACCGGTGAAAGTGCGGCCATCAATTTTGCGGGTAACCGGACGGATAATCAACTTCAACATGGTGTCGTCTGCCGCTATAGGTGCTTCTGTCCAATCAGCGGTATTGTAGCGATTGCGTACGGTGTGAACCATCCAATCCATTATTCCGCCTTTGGCGGATTCCATGTTGAATGACATCACTATACTGTCATCTTTTCTGACGATATTTTCCAGCCGGTAATTGCCCATGGTAATGCCATCAGGATTGCGGATTTCCACAAACATCGGACGGCGGCCGCTGCGCAGCACGGTATCCCCAAGGGTAACCTTGCCCAAACCAGCAAAATACTCTTTCCCCAACAATTGAATATGCACGCCATTGGAAAGGGTCAACCCATCAACCATTTCTTTCATTATAAGTCTCCAAGTTTCAGTTTATGTTAATGATACAATTGTGACTTATTTACACTGGGGTTGTCAATATGAAGGGGGGTGTTAATTGCAAATGGCAAATTATAAGTTAAACAGACTCTTGCAAAACCATACTAAATATATAATCAACCCAACCACCCCCTACCCCCTCCTTGTCAAGGAGGGGAGTTATGATAGTTACTTGATAAAATAATGGTTGCTTTAATAATTAAAACCTTCATTTTAAACTCCCCTCCTTGCCAAGGAGGGGTGGCCGAAGGTCGGGGTGGTTTTCGCCTACCTTAAACCTGCAACATAAACATTTGAAAAAATAGGCTTTGCAAGAGCCTGTAAAAATTGAAAATTGAAAATTATTTAAATTGCAAGTATCGCATCACACACAAAGAAAAATCTTTTTAATCATACAAAATCATTCTAATCCGTGGTTCAGACAGTGAAAAATTGCAAGTTTCGCAAGAACAATAATTCTCAAACCTTCTCCACCGGCACCAGGGAAGTATCTATCTTTTTCGTTCCTATGCCACCTTTGAACATGATGTTGAATTTCACACCGTCTATTTGCAGCAGAATTCCTTCGCCAAAATGGTTGTGCCTTACCCGGTCGCCAACCCGAAAACCGGTGGGGCTGACGACAGATGCCTGCGCTCTTTGCACAATTTCGGTGGCGCGGGGGATATGCTGTTGTACCGGTACCCGTTCCTGCGGCTGCTCTATTTCCTGGTCTTGTTCCTGCACACGCTGCTGCATCAGTTCAAACTGCTTGGCGGCCTGGCGCAATTGGTGTGCCAGCGGCAGGTTGTCGTCCACCTCGATTTTGGGGGTGAATGATGGGCGTTGCACTATGGTTATATCGTTCCAGGTTTCATATTTCTGCCGCGACATCATCCTGCCCGGCTCTGCTTCTTCCAATAATTCCGCCGGGATGTCCTCAAAGAATTGCGATACTTTGGACATTTCAGTCTTGCCATATAACATGCGTGATGCGGCAATGGATAGGTACAACTGTTTTTTCGCCCGTGTTATTCCCACGTAGCACAACCGGCGTTCTTCTTCTATATTCACCGGCGAAACGTCCCACATTCTTCGCAGCGGGAATATGCCGTCTTCCATACCAGCGATGAATACGGTGTCAAACTCCAATCCCTTTGCCGCGTGCATGGACATAAGTGTCACTGATGATACGCTGTCGCCGACGGCGGCGCGTTCCGCGGTTAAGGCTACCTGCTCCAGAAACGCGTGCATGGATTTGCCTTCTTCATCGCCGGCTTCAGCTTCAAATTCCTTCGCTGCCGATATTAATTCCCGCACGTTTTGCAGTTGCGTTTCCGCCTGTACCGCGTTATCCACCAGGCTGCCTTTGTCGGTCTTTATCCCGCGACTGGCGTTCTCCAGCGAGAGTTCGTATCCGCTCAATTTAAGGATATCCGCGATTAATTCGCTGATATTCCGGGTAGCGGCAATTCCTTGCAGTGTGGACATTATTTTGGCAAATTCGCCGATTGCCGCTTTTGCCCGCGGAGCCAAATCGGTATATTGCACCGACATCACCACATCAAACATGCTGATATTCTTGCTCATCGCAATTTCATCCAGCCGCGCGATGGTGGTGTCGCCGATTCCCCTCGGCGGCGTATTGATAATGCGGCGCAGGCTGATAGAGTCGTGATTATTGTAAAGCACCCGCAGGTAAGCGATGATGTCCTTGATTTCCTTGCGGTCAAAGAAGCGGAAGCCGCCGATGATACGATACGGTATCGCGTAGCCAATCATCGCCTGCTCCAACACGCGGGACAGCGCGTTTACGCGGTACAGCACAGCGATATCGTGCATCTTCAGACCGGCACTTGTGAGTTCCTTAATTCGCTTGGCAATGAAAGCCGCTTCCTCGTGTTCGTTGCCGCCACGATAGCATTTTATCTTTTCGCCACCTTTTTGCTCGGTCCACAGTTTTTTATCTTTTCGTTTGATGTTTTTGTTGATAACGTGCCATGCCGCGTCCAGAATCACCTGGGGTGAGCGGTAATTCTGTTCCAGTTTTATCACCATAGCATCGCGGTAATTCTTCTCAAATGCCAGCAATATGCCGGTATCGGCGCCGCGCCAGGCATAAATAGACTGGTCGTCGTCGCCAACTACGCAGATATTGCGGTATTTTTGCGCCAACAGTTCGATGAAGCGGTATTGCGCCATATTGATGTCCTGAAACTCGTCGACGAAAATGTAGCGGATATTCTCGTGAAATTGATCCAGTATTTCATCGCTTTTTTCCAGCAATTCCACCGCTTTCATTATCAAATCATCAAAGTCCAGTCCGTGGTTATCCACCAGCAGTTTCTGATATTGTCGGTAAATCTCTGCCACCTGGCGGCCGCGCGGATTTTTCGCGTTTTCTTCTTTATATTCTTCCGGGGTCAACAAGTCGTTTTTGGCATTGCTTATCATATTTAACGCGGTAGATGGTTTCAACTGCTTGTCATCAACCTGCATATCTTTCATAACTTTGCGCACCGCGCTGGTCTGGTCATCCGCGTCAAAAATCAGGAAATCCTTCGGCACCCCGATAGCCTCGCCATAATCCCGCAGCAACCGCGCGCAAATAGCGTGAAACGTCCCCACCATCATGCCGCGCACTCCGCGTCCAATCAGCCGGCCAATACGGTCTTTCATTTCATTGGCTGCCTTATTGGTAAAGGTAACCGCCAGCACGTTCTCCGGCAGTACACCGTGATTTTGAATAAGCCAGGCGATTCGATGAGTCAGCACGCGCGTCTTGCCGCTGCCGGCTCCGGCAAATATTAATAACGGGCCATCGCCATAGGTAACGGCTTCATGTTGTTGCGGGTTTAAACCAGACAAAATCCGGTCACAGTAGTAATCATTCATTGCGAAGATATTTTAACATAAATAGAGGATAAGTTAAATTGCAAATGGCAAATTGAATTAAAAATTAAAAATGCAAAATTAAAAATTGGGGATGGGAGTTTATTTGACCGCAAGAACAAAATATAAATGGCTAATTATGCCTCTTGAGGGAGGTGTCACCGCAGTGACGGAGGGAGTTTATTCGTTGTTTGATGAAAAAAAGGGCAGACATTCATGTCCACCCTCTTCGTCCTTTCTATCCTGCAAATCGATGTAAAAATTCATAATCAGTAATTTTTTATTTTACATTTTCAATTTTTAATTATTTAACCGCAGTAATCACCAAAGTAACCGGCACTGATGTAAAAGTAAGTGTTGAGTCAACACCGCCTGTATCACAAGCAACAACTGTAAAACTATATGTTTTCGCCATTGATGGTGTGAAAGTATAAGTGTTGCTGGCGTTAAAACTGCGCATTAATGATGTGCCGGCCATGAACTTGTACTGCACATTTGCGCCGCCGATTGCGGTGGCGGTTAAGGTTACCGGTACGCCTACCGCTACTGTGGTCGGCGGGTTAGTCGTTAATGACACTCCTGATAACGCCGGCTTTACGGTTATAATCACTACCGGTGATGTCACTGTGGCGTTGGGGTCAATAGCACCTAAATCACGGGCGGTAACCGTGATGTTGTATACTTTTACAACTGACGTCGTCAAGATAAACGTGTTGCTGCTGTTGAAACTGCGCAGCAATGTGGTGCCAGCCATAAATTGATACTGGACATTTGCGCCACCGGTTGCCGTCGCGGTTATTGTTACCGGGTTTCCTACTAATACTGAATTTGCCGGTGCTGCCGTCGCCGATACTGCGGTTAATGGCGGTCTGATGGCAAATGTTACTACAGGTGATGTTACCGTTGCATTTGGGTCAGCGGCAGCCAAGTCACGGGCGATAACGGTGAAGCTATACGTTTTAACCGCTGTCGCTTCAAAAGAGTAGGTGTTGCTGCTGCTGAAACTGCGCAGCTTTGACGTGCCAGCCATAAATTGATACTGGACATTTGCACCGCCATCAGTTGTCGCGGTTAATGTCACCGTGTTGCCAACTAACGCAGCAATAACTGGCGAAGTCGTCAGGGTCACCGCGGTTAATGGTGGTTTGATGGCATAATTCACGGTTGGTGATGTCACAGTAGCATTGGGGTCAACACCTGCCAAATCACGCGCTATAACGATGAAGTTGTACGTTTTTACCGCTGTTGCATTGAAAGTAAAGGTGTTGCTGCTGTTGAAACTGCGCAGCAGTGTTGCACCGTTCATGAACTGGTACTGGACATTTGCCCCACCGGTGGGCATTGCGGTTAATGTCACCTGACTGTTAACCAATGCCGCGTTCAACGGAGTAACCGCCAATGTTACTGCTGACAGCACAGGTCTTACATCCAGGCTTACTGGTAATGATGTTACAGTTAAATTAGGGTCTACACCGCCTGAATCTCTGGCAATGACGGTGAAGCTGTAAGTTTTTACTGCAGTTGTGGTGAAAGTATAGTTGCTGCTGGCGCTGAAATCACGCAGGGTTGTAGTACCAGCCATGAACTTATACTGGACATTCACGCCGCCGATGGCAGTAGCGTATAATGTTACCGGATTGCCCACTAAAACCGCGTTTAGCGGCGTTGTCTTCATTGTTACCGATGATAACACTGGTACTACGGTATATGCGTTGCTGCATGTTACTGTCGCATCCAGGTTCGCGCTGTTAATATCACGCGCTTCCACTTTTAAGGTGTGTATGCCGGTTACATTAGGAACAATCCATTGCCAGGTATTGCCAGCGGTGAAGTCGCGCAGCATGGTATCCCCATCAGAGAACTTATACTGTATTGATGACCCGCCAGTTACCGTGGCGGTGATGGTAACGGACTTGCCCGGTGTTGCCGAAACCGGATTGGTGGTGAATTTTACCGCGGTCGGTGGAATATTTACGTCATACACCAGTTTGGCGTATGGCATTGGTGATGTCGAACCTTTTTCACGGGCAAAAACCACTATCGCGTATTGCCCGGTTGCCGTTGGCGTCCATTCAAATACATTGGAATCCAGGAATGGCGGCAGGATGGCAGGATAGGTTGTTACACCGCCTGCTACTGTGGCCACGACAAAGCGGAACTCTGATGTGCTGCCGCCGATCCCGGTAGCGGTGAATGTCACCTTCTTGTTTATACCCACCGGCGAGGCAAGATTGCCGGTTAATGTAACACAGGTCATCGCACCAAGTGAGGCGAAATAGCCATGTTGTATACTCGCAGTGCCATTGGTTGAACTGCCTACTACAAATTGGCCCAATACATCGCAAATGGCGTAATTCGCTGATTTACGGATGCGGTTGCTGCCAGATTCGCCAAAAGGAACAAGTGAACTATAGTCGTTGTCCAGTCGTTCGTCGACACCATGGAGTATCTCAAAATTCGCACTCAACGAGTTGAATACTACAAAGGCGCCCATTTTATCAACAAGGGCGTTGCCACCACTATTGCGAACATCCGGCGGGGGAATATCACCGGTGCCGCCGGCGCTGAACAGCCCGCCCGGGCCATCAAGGGTATTGCCGTTTACCACGGTGATGGCAGTGCTGAATCCGGCATCAATCGCCCATGTCCCGGCGCCGTTCTTTGCCCATACCGTGAAGTAATATTTGCCGCCAATTGTGAGGTTCAGGTTCATCACGTAGGCGTATGGACGCTTATCATTCAATGTACGCTTTACCACGTCGGTACCACCCTGGGTGGTACCAATGGCAAAGTCATATTCAACAATGTCGCTGTGAGGTTCTACCGAGTTCCAGTTTGCCGACAAAATGCTGGTGTTGGATGATTCTGGAGATACCGTAACCACCGGTATCCCGGGGAGAGTGGTGTCAAGGCTATACGACAGCGTCACAATCGCGCTGGGATTGCCAGCAACGTCGGTGGCGCGGCACTCGATAATATGTTTGCCATCGCCAGTTAAACTGTTAGACGGGTTATAGGTTATCCACTCGCCGCCATCTACGCAGTATTGCAAAGTTGCAACGGTAGACCAGCCGTCAGTGGCGCTCATTACTAATGATGTGGGAGTCAGATACCAGTCGTTATCTCCGGTTGGTAATACTGCCAGACTGGCAGTTACCTGCGGCGGGGTGCTGTCGACCCAGAATGAGCCAGCCGATTTCGTGGTGACATTACCGGCGTTGTCGGTAACGGTAATCGTAGCAGTATGCTTCCCTTCAGGAATGGCAATGGTGCCAGACGCGCTGATAGCCTGCACTGCTCCGCCATCCCATGATAGAGTAGCTGACGAATTAATTCCAGATAAAGAATCTAAAGAACTCCAATTGATGCTTTGAGCAGTTGTAAACCATTTCAAGGTTTCTGGTCCGGTAATAGTGAGTGATGGGATACCGGTATCAATCCAAAAAGGACCTACTGATTTTGTCGTAGGATTTCCAGCAATATCTGTAACAGTAATCGTAGCAGTATGCTTCCCTTCAGGAATGACAATAGTACCAGAGGCATTGATAGGCTGCGTCTGTCCACCATCCCAAAAAAGGGTAGCTGCCGAATTAATTCCAGATAAAGAATCTGAAGAACTCCAATTGATGTTTTGAGCAGTTTTAAACCATTTCGAGGTTTCTGGTCCAGTAATGGTGAGTGATGGGATACCAGTATCAACCCAAAAAGGCCCGACTGATTTTGTCGTTGGATTCCCGACATTATCAGTAACAGTAATCGTGGCTGAATGTTTTCCTTCAGGAATGGCAATAGTGCCGGAAGAATTGATTGGCTGCGCTTGTCCGCCATCCCAAGAGAGGGTAGCTGTCGAATTTATTCCAGATAAAGAATCTGAAGAACTCCAATTTATGCTTTGAGCAGTTGTAAACCATTTTGAAGATTCAGGTCCATTAATCGTCAAATTTGGAGCTGTATTATCGAGCCAGAACGATGCGTTTATATTTGTTTTGTTACCAGTATGATCACCATCATCCCACCATGCTTTATCCATGCATTCCACTTCAAGTTTATTCTGTCCTTCCAGCAATCCTGCAATTCCAGTTCCGCCATCTATCCAATCAACACTGTCATTCCATCGATATTTACAATATTTAACATTGGAAAGACTATCGGAATAATCCCAACGTGCAAATTGTGAGCCTTTTAACCATGTATCACCCGGAGCAGTATTTCCGTTCCAGTTAAGCGAAGGTGCCTGATCGTCATAACCAATATAACGCGACATTGTTAAACTTCCGGCTGGATTCCAGGCATCTATCTTATATTCATATTTTTCTCTACCGATATCAGATAAAGAAAAAGATCCACTTGTAGTTGTATTTGTAGTATCACGATAACCTGCACGTTCACGGCATTGTGTATCAGCAGAACCATCAACAGCATAAGAAACTTGCATATTTTGGCGATACCATCTGGCATTATCTATATTAATACCACCATCGGGAGCATTTGTCCAACGTAGATTGGAGATATAAGAAGTTGGATCTTCTTCAATATTTATATATCTAACTGGTCTGAAATGACTTGCCGCCCAATTGTACTGGTAGACGACAGGATGAGAGTTAGCACAACCACTATCTTGACAAGCACCACCTTCCTCAAAAACTAAGTATTGTGTATGTTCAGTATTTAACCATCCACCAAACAATACAGCGTGTCTGACTTGAACGTCTTTGGTTTCCCCCCAGTAGTCATCCTTTAATAGAGCATCACCAGGTTTGAGATCATTTTTTGTAATGGTTGTACCAATAGATTCAGTAATGACATTATTCAATGAACCACAATCGTAAGATGTAGGGTTTCCTTGCACATTTGTTGTCGCCCAACACATTGATACAAAACCTGAACAATCTGTTCGATATCCTTCAACATACTTTGATTGACTGTATGGAACAGCTAAATCTATCCAATGTTGGGCTCGTGCAATAACTTCGCTCCTCTTAATAGCAAACGATGACACTACCATAATAAAAAATGTAATAACTACAAAAAATGTCCGTAACTTTCTCATCTCACCCTCCCCTAATTCCCGGTCTTCATAATAACGCACAACTCTCTATTGATCTGCAGGAAATGAAATGCCGGATAGTGCAACATATCTGTCAACGTTTACTTCCAGTGTTACTTTTCCATCTGCCAGCACATCAATTAACACTATTTGCATACCAGTCGTTGATGAGTTCCCAACAGTACCAAAAGCTAATCTATTTGAAGGACGATAACCTACTGGTAGAGTAAAGATATGGTTAAGTTGCTGACCGGCTGTATTTTTTACCATTCCCTGTATATGTACTATGCCTACCGTGTCTTTGTAGTAACGTGCGCCTTGCCAGTCACCTGCATAGTCTTGCCAGGCATTCTCATAGTTAGCAGAAATCCAACTTCCTCTTACTATCTTTTCAGGTGTTATCGAATTATTTGCTATTTGTCCAGTTCCTACACAACCACCAGAAAGGTTATTACTGTTGATTGTCTGGTATGCAATTTTAGCACCTGTAATTGCACCATCAACAACTGTTGATGCAATTGCTGCACTGTCTGCGGTAGTAGCTTTATCTGCCAGTGTTGCCCTATTAGCAATATTAGCAGTATTAGCTGTTGTGGCAGTATTCGCAATTGTAGCGTTATCTGCTAATGTTGCTTTATCTGCCAGTGTTGCTCTATTGGCAGTATTAGCTGTTATAGCAGTATTCGCTATTGTAGCGTTATCTGCTAACGTTGCTTTATCTGACATAGTAGATTTATCTGCCAAAGTAGCTTTGTCTGCAAGAATTGCAGTATCCGCCACCGCTGCCTTTAACGCAAATGGCACACTGGCTATCTGTTGTCGCGGTGTCATTTCCGGGTCGGTGCCTACTGTTACACCGAAGTAGCGATCGGTGCCGTCAAATATATTATCCGGCAAGTGGCGAATGCTGCCCAGTAATACGCTGAACAACCCTTTCTTTACTTGCACCGTAGGATTAATCTCTGACCAGATAGCAACCCCATTCATCGCCACATTATAAATAGCATAAGTCATACTATAAGTGCCATCCGGCAGCAGTGTGCCATCAGCCTTGGTCAGTTTTCCCTGGTAATTCACCATGGGTGGGACAGCGGCAATAGCCGCTAAGTTCACAATAATTGTGAGTAAGATTAAAAGATTTAGACGCATTGGTTTTCTCCTTTATATTTATAATTCAAAGCTGATTGTGCCGCTTAAGCCAACTGAAGATGATGCTTCCCAATGAATCGGAGAAGAAGCTGCTGAATTAATAAATTTAATATTATTAGAATTTTTATCTATATATATAGTCATACTGCCGTCTTCACTTGATCCAGCAGCACGATAATAAGTTCCAGCACCATTGCTGCCACCATTTGAGTTTGTTGTTAATGGAGCTTTGACAATTATTTCCCATGTTTGATCAGACCATGTTGCTATTACAACACCAAATTTCACCGTCACTTCATTACCAACTATTTTAAACCGACCAGTCTGTTGCGTATAATTAGGATTCGTCAAACCAACCACTGTCGGAGTATAGTTAAACCACTGTGGAAAACCTATGGGAGAAATGACTTTAGAGTAGAAATTATTGCTGATAGCAGTATTTGTAACTGTGAAGTCGAAACCAGCAGTAACTGCTAAAAAATTATTTCCAATTGAAGTTATATAAAAATATTTAGTTACTCCATCTTGAGTAAACCTGAGTTTATCTCCAACAGAGAACTTTGAAATTGTTGTATCTGGAACAAGAATAGTTGTTGCCGTTGCAAAATTCCATGTTTCATTAACAGGAACCCATCCCGTAGTAATTGCATCCATAGTTGTAGTTGTAACATCTGAAGCTAATTTTGCTTTTGTTATAGATCCATCCACCACAGTATCCGCCACCCCGGCCTTCAATGCAAACGGCACACTGGCTATCAGTTGCCGCGGGGTCATTTCCGGGTCTGTGCCGACGGTTACGCCGAAGTAGCGGCCGGCGCCGCTGAAGATGTTGGCGGGAAGGTTGGTAAGACTGCCAAGAAGGACGCTGAAAAGGCCTTTTTTTACCTGCACTGATGGATTCGGTTCACTCCAGATTGGCAAACCGCCGGTGGGTTGAGCGTAAATAGCAAAAGTCATACTGTAAGAGCCATCAGCCAGCAAAGTGCCGTCAGCCTTGGTAAGTTTCCCCTGGTAATTAATCATACCAGGCACATCAGCAAAGGCAACGAGGGTAAGCAGCAGCAAGCCGCAAAGGGAGAGGAAGCGTAAGTTAGACATCTTTAAGTCTCCTGGTTTTTTGTTTAATTGTAGAGACGCACAGCCGTGCGTCTCTACGTAGAAATCATTTTGATTTACAATAACAATAGCTGACAGGTGTGTCAATAGTTATATGTATAAAATTTAATATAGTGAAATTGTTAAGGTATATGCAATTATTGCAAAGTTATTGAATTATTTTATTTATTATTACACAAGATACACAGAGATGTCACGGAGATTCACGGAGGAAATTTTTCTGTGTCACTGCGGTGACGTCACCGGTATGACTGTTAGTCGTGAGAAATGTCGAAAAGGTTCCCTTTTTCAAATTAAAAATTAAAAATTAATAATTAAAAATTGGGAACTGGCTTAGTATTTAACCGCAGAACACAGAGAAGGAAAAACACATGTTGGGACAGACACCTGTATGGCTTCGCCATGTGGTGTCAGTCCCGGGAGTATGCGGAGCGCCGGGGACGGTGCTCCCTACGAGTGAAGCAACCTAATATTTAACATTTTCTACCTTGCTCCAATCTATCTGGTCGGTGCATTGGGCTACCGGGATGAAGGGGATGGTGGCGCCGGAGCGGATTAGTATTACACAGGGAATGTCGCCGGCTGCTATGTTGTGCCACTGGCTGCCGGTATATTTTTGACCGGTCTGGTAATCTACCCAGGTACCCGGCGGGCAATATACGCCGCGGTCTGTCGTTTCTTCCATTAACGGCGCGACCAGAATGTCCTGACCGAAGAGGTATTCATCTTCAATCAGCCAGCTTGTCGGGTCGCAGGGATATTCGAAGAAGAGAGTGCGCAGCATCGGCCAGCCATTTTCGCTGCTTATTTTCGCCTGGTTGATGATATACGGCATCAATTTATATTTTAACTCTGTTGATAACCGGAACGCGTCGGTGAATGATTCGTTGTAGTTCCATGGTTCTTTTGGCGGCGCGCCATGACAACGGCTATGGGATGTCAGCATGCCGAAGGGGAGCCAGCGGCGGTAAATTGCTTCGGGGCTTTTCTGGACAAATCCGCCAATGTCGTGGCTCCAGAATGAGAAACCGCAGAGGCCGAATGACAGGCCGCTGCGCAGACTGGATGCCATGGCGCCATCGGTATTTTCGGCGTCGCCGCCCCAGTGCAGCGGGTAACGCTGGCTGCCTGCCCAGGCGCTGCGCGCCCAGATGATGGACTCGCCGGTAACCTCGCTGGTGATTTCTGATGCTGCCTTGTTGTAGCGCAGCGGATACAGGTTATGCTCGTACCAGCCGGTGCGGCCAGACGCGTAAATGCCTTCCAACGGACCGGATTCGCCAAAATCTACCTTTATCGCGCCAACGCCGATTTTCAGCAATGCCCCCAGCAAACCTTTGTACCATTCCGCCGCTGCCGGGTTGGAAAAATCGATGATAGCATCCTCGGTATCAGCGGCACCGCTGCTGTTTTTCACCACGTAACCATTCTCAATAGCCTCGCGATAGAGCGGGTTGGTGGGAGTAAAATACGGCAGTTGCCACAGGCTGACCCGCAGGCCCATCTCTTTCAGGTCGGCAATCATTTTCACCGGGTCGTCAAAACGTGACGGCGAGAATTTGTAATCGCAGCGCCAGTCGGTCTCAAACCAGCCGGTGTCGAGGTGGATGACATCGCAGGGGATACGATGTTCCCGCAGCAGGCGCGCGACATCGCGGGTTTCTTCTTCGGATTTATAGGTGATGCGGCTCATCCACAACCCGAATGACCACAGCGGCGGCATTGGGCTGCGCCCGGTGAGTGCGGTGTATTCACTGAGGATTTCCTTCGGATTGCCGAGGAACACGAAGATATCCAGCATATCGTCGCCAACGTGAAGGGTGGTGGTCGAGTCATAAGAATTGCCGAAATCAAAGGTCATCGGCGTGCTGGAATGAACGAATACGCCATAGCCGCGACTGCTGAGATAAAACGGAATTGGTTTATACATCTCCGGTGTCTGTACTCCGTGGGCGTCGCAAGTCCACAGCACAACTTTCTGTCCGCGTTTATTAAGACGGGTAAATGACTCGCCGCAGCCGAAAATCTTTTCGTCCGGCGACAGGCTGAAACTGGCGGCGAATTGCCGCCCGATATCGCGGCTGCGACGGATAAACGAAAACGGCACGCTGGTGGTATTTGAAAGGCACTTGGTGTCACCCATTTGCCGGGTATCGGTTAACAGCTTGCTGGAAGCGTCGCGAAACTCCAGCCGCCAGGGATTTTCCACCAGGGTCAGCGATCCGTTTGGCCCCTGCCAGACAACTTTGCCGTCGCCGGTTTGCATCTTCCAGGCATCGCTGCTTGCTGGTTCGCCATCAAGCATGATTGATGGTGATTCAGGCCCGCTGATGGGACGGGCATTCATCCTGACACGGATAGTGCGCGGGGTGACAAATGAAATATCAAAGTTCAATGTCGGGTCCTGCGCGTATTCCGGCGGGAACTCCCATGACTTCGTCTCTTCCAGCGGAACTACAATCTGGTCAAAAGCCATCCGGATTTTTCGTCCGTAACGCTTCCACCGCAATGTCCCCGTGCCGCTGACAGCATCAAACGACACCGTTTCATCAGCCACAAAAAACTGGTTTTCCAGCTTACCATATTCATCACTGACATCGATATGCTGGTTTAAAACCTTAAATGAATCAGACATAGAATTGTTCCTTTTTATTTATATGGTTGTTTTCCGGTAATATAAAGTTTGTAATTTTTTTGACATGATTAACATGATTGACAGGATTATTTTGCGAAGCAAAACATATCCTATCCATCCTGTCCATCGATGTAAAAATTCGTGATTACTCACAGGCTATTACAAAACCTTGCGACACCTCGATGGGACAGACAGCCTTCGCGGCTTCGCCACTCGGTGTCAGTCCCTGATTTTAACATGTTTAACAGGATCATTTTGCGAAGCAAAACATATCCTACCCATCCTGTCCATCGATGTAAAAATTCGTAATTACTCCGCCAGCCAGCAAACCTGATACGGTTCCAAAACAATTGGGCTGCTTTCAACAACTCTGCCGGTCAACACGTCGGTTGCGCCGTCGATTTCTTCTACTTCTACGGTTATCCGGGTGTTGGTTATGTTATGCAGTGCGGTTATGCGCTGGCCGGTGGTTTCGTTGTAGCGGTCAATCGCAAATAGTTCTGGTCCCAGGTCGAGGATACGCTGTAAGGCGTTAGGGTGAAACGCGCTTTGCTGGGCGCGGATTTTCAGCAGGCGTTTCATCTCGTTGAAAACCTTGGATTTCAGCGATGCCGGGTTGGCGAGTTCTGCTGCCAGGGTAACAATATTTAACTGTTCGCGATTAATGGTGCGGGCGCGGCCGGTTTCTTTGACGCCGTCATAATAGTTGCGCGACCCCAGCAGGCTGTGGATATATATCCCCGGGATGCCAATCATAGCCATCGGTATCGCCTGCGAAACTATGAAGCGTTTAAATGCCGTTTCTATCGGCTCATCGCTGCGCGGGTCGTTGATCGCGTCGAAATAGTTCAGATTAATTTCATACGGCGAAATTGATCCGTCGCTGTTGCGTTTGCCGGTAACGTCGCCGCCATGGTCTATTGACATCTGCACCATTTTGACGCGGGCTTCTTCGCTGAGAATGCCTTCGGTGGGACGCATGCCGATGCCGTCGTGAGTGGCGGTGATATTAAGGAAAGTCGCGTTATCGCTGATTTTTTCAACTCCGCTTGCCCATTCGGTAAGTACCGTGGCATCGCCGGTATGCAGGCTCCACACAATCAGCGGCGCCAGGGTGAAGTTATATATCATCTGCGCTTCGTCGCCGCGATTGCCAAAATATTCGACATTTTCCAGATGCGGGCAATTCGTCTCGGTCAGCAAAATCACGTGAGGTGCAGCAGCAACAAATACTTCATGCATTAATTTGATCAAGTCGTGGGTCTGCGGTAGATGCGCGCATGAAGTACCGAGTTCTTTCCACATATACGGTATGGCATCAAGGCGAATCATGGCGGCACCTTTCTGCGCGTAACCCAGCAATACATCGAGAATCTCAATCAGTACATTGGGATTGCTGAAGTTAAGATCGGGTTGGTCGCGGGAAAAAGTTGTCCACAGCCATTTTATGCCATCGACAGTTTCATAGTTATGCAACAGCGGCAGGTTGCGGGTGCGAAGCACTTTTGAAGTGTCAGTATCCGGTGCGAGTGCTATGAAAAAATCGGCATATTGCGGGTCACCGGCGGTATACCCCTTCATGTAGATGCTGGACGATGAAACATGGTTGATTACGCCGTCAAAAACCAGCCGGTAATCTGCCGACATCTTTATCACATCATCCCAATTTCCCAGGTCGTCGCGGACAGCGCGAAAATCTTCTACCGCAAAACCGTCATCGCTGGAATACGGGTAAAACGGCAGCAGATGCACGAAAGAGATGATTTCCCCTACTTTCTGTGACAGGAAATTATGCAGCACCTGCAATGGCGGCTGTCCGTCAACAATTGAGTCGCCGTAGGTGATTAACAGCGCGTCGCGTTCTGACCAGCCGCTTTCACTCGGTGTTATTTTCTTTTTATATAGAGCTATTAGCGCTGCGATGCGCGGGAATAGCTCTGCGGCGATAACAGGCCCATAAACGCCTTCCAGCAATTCTATCATTCGCGCGCCATTGGAAATAGATGATGTCATGGTAATAAACCTCGCATTTTTCTAAATCTATTTTCGTGTAATCTTCCTTCATACCTGCATTTTAATACACTTACAGCTAAAAATTACGATAAGATTAATCACTATGTAATCTGCTATAAATTTCACGAATGAAGAAAATTAAAATATTTTTATTGCAAATTGTATTTTATGTAAAAAACGTATTGCTATGGCTTGATAACTATGCTAAACTGCCGAAAATCTAAATATTATTCTATTCATTCCAGGAAAATGCAATTATGTTTTCAAAGACAGGACTCGCTAAGTTAATTGATGTAGCGATGTTGCGTGGAGATGCTACCGCAGACGACATTAAGAAGATGTGTGCACAGGCTCGCAGCTATCATTTTGCGGCGGTAACGGTATTCCCATATTGGGTACATCGTACGGTGCAAGAGTTGCGCGGCAGCGATGTGAAGGTGTGTACTGCCATAGGTTTGCCGTTTGGCGCGTATGCCATCTCGCATAAAATCGCTGGCGTTAAACAGGCAGTACATGACGGTGCCCATACCATTGAGGTTGTTATCAATCTCGGTGAATTGCTGTCTGGCAACATCGAATACATTCGCCGCGAAGTAAATGAGGTAATAAGCGCGGCAAAAATGCGTTCGTTAACCGAAGACGGCAGCGATGTTACTGTAATGATTACCGCTGAAACCGCCTGGACTAATCGCGAACAGCAACGGTTAATTTGTAAAATAGTCAACGAAGCAGGCGGAGATTTCATAACTACCAACACCGGTTTTGCATCTCGCGGTGTATCAATTGAAGATGTGCTGGCACTGCGCGAAATGGCAGATTACGACCTCGGTATCAAAGCCGCTGGCGGCATAAGATCATTAGAACAAGCCCGCAACCTGTTAAATGCCGGAGCAAACCGCCTCGGTACCAGCGCAGGAGTGCTGTTGGTGGAGAATTTTGAAGAATGAAATTTAGTTGACAGTGGATAGTTGACAGTGAAGAGTTTTATTGCAATAATTTAGAAGACCTTTTGAATCCTCAAAGGGTCTTTTTTATCTTCATCACATAATTCACTCAGTTTTCGATTTAAGTAGAATAGGTTATAAATATTCAGTCACCGTATGGAAAGGGACGCAAGTCCGGCTATATTTACTACAGATATCTTCCTGGAAACGCCAATCTCCTAATTGGCAAGTGGTTAAAATGATAGATTTCGGGGAAATCCGCCGGACTTGCGTCCCTTTCCATACGGTGACTATACATTTTTAAAGTTCTTATACAAATCTATTCTAAAACACTATCAACTACCCATCGTTTCCCTTTTTTGGTAAAATATAGAAAAATAGGGGAGTGTTTGTGATGAAGATTGAATCTGTTGAGGGTAAACGCCCGGTGAGTTTAACATTATATACATTGACCACTTGTGGCTGGTGTAGAAAGGCCAAGGCTTTATTGGAAGAATTAGGCGCTGGTTATGACTGTATTGAAGTAGATAAATTATCTCCAGAGGAAGCGAAAGCTGCCCGCGAAACTATAATGAAGTGGAATCCCCGATGCTCTTTCCCAACTATGGTAATTGATGAAAAAGATTGCCTGGTTGGCTATAAAGAGAACGAATTACGGGAGATATTTAAATGAGCGAAATTCCCCGCGAATTAGTCATTGCCACGGTAAAACGCCTGAATGACGAAGCGGAAGCCAGCGGATATCACTTGAACCCCGATATGGAAATGACAGAATCTATCGTCGAAGGGTTGCTGGCAAATGATACAAAATTCGGTTACATGGTTTGCCCTTGCCGGTTTGGCATTGGTGATGCCGCCGCCGATCGCGACATCGTATGTCCCTGCGACTACCGCGACGATGACCTTGACGAATTCGACGTTTGCTATTGTGGATTATACGTCAGTGAACGGGTATTAAAAGGCGAAGTGCAGGCGGAGTCAATCCCGGAACGCCGTCCGGCAGAACCGGTACAGCCAAAAGAAGCCGACTCGCATGAGAATGAATTAATCACGTCGCTGCCATATCCCGTATGGCGCTGTAAAGTATGCGGCTACCTGTGCGCCCGCACTAACCCGCCCGCCGTCTGCCCGATATGCAAAGCCACCAAAGAAAGATTCGAAAAGTTCATGTAGAGAATGAAAACGTGGCGTCATCGTCCCGGTGACGATAGCGATACAAAAAAACTCCTGGTTTATTATCAAACCAGGAGTTTTTTTATATTATTCGCCGGAATTTATATTATCCCTTGGCAACCTTTGCCATTGCGGAGATGTGTTCCGGGGTGGTGCCGCAGCAGCCGCCGATGATGCTGGCGCCGGCATCAATTAATTCCTGTACGTGGGATGCCATGTCTGATGGGGTTTCTTTGAATACGGTTTTATCGCCTTCCAGTACCGGCATTCCGGCGTTGGCGTGAATGAGAATCGGAGTGTTAGGTGCCGCAGCGCGCAGTTCTTTGGTGATGGTTATCATGTTTATGATGCCATTGCCGCAGTTTGCTCCGATGATGTCGGCACCCGCCGCTACTGATTCTTCGGCGGCGCGGGCGGGGGTTACGCCCATCATGGTGCGATAACCGTGGCTGCCTGGTTCAAAGGTATAGGTAACGATAACCGGCAGTTTGCAATTTTCTTTCGCAGCCTTGATAGCAAGAACTGCCTCGGTGATTGATGACATGGTTTCTATGCACAATGCATCAGCACCACCGGCGGCAAGGGCGATGATTTGCTCTTTGAAAGCGTTGTAGATTTCTTCTTCGGTTGCTTCTCCGCCCTCGTCCTCAACAATCTGCCCGGTTGGGCCGACGGATGCGGCGACGTAGCCTTTGTCACCCATGGCTTCTTTAGCTAATCTCGCGGATGCTTCGTTGAACTCAACTACCCGGTCGCCAAAACCGAATTCGCGCTGTTTGAAACTGGTGCCGCCGAATGAGTCAGTTTCAACAATGTCGGAACCGGCTGCAATATAAGCGGCAGCGATGCTTTTTACAGCTTCCGGGTGGGAAATGCACCATTCTTCAGGTGATTCACCGGGTTTCATACCCTTTGCCTGCAAAAATGTGCCCATAGCACCGTCGGAAATTAAAATCTCGCCAGTGGCAAGACGTTCCAAAAGAGTTTTCATTTACGGGTCTCCTTGTTAAATTATTACCAAATTTATAGATTTTCTATTTCTCCGCCAATTTTGCTGCTACCGTCGGGAATAGCGCCATATTGGTGTGCGGCAGGAACATTGCTCCCAGGTAGCTGTCCATATATTTTGGGTCGCTGCTGAGGTCGATGTAGGTCATGCTATTGGCGATGGTGGCTAATTTGTCGCGACCGGCACGGGTCAACAGCGAGATAAACGCTCCGGTCAGCGCGGCATTGCCGATGTAATGGAACTTGTCCGGATCCAGGTCTGGCAGCAATCCTATTAATACCGCGTCGTCAATATGAATATAGCGGCCAAATCCGCCGGCGATGTAAACCTGTTTGATAGATGACCAGTCAAGGCCGACATTATCAAGAATCAGCGCGCAGGCGGCGTAAATTGCCGCTTTAGTGCGCATCAGGTTTTCTATATCAGCCTCGGTGATATAAAGGTCTTTACCGCTTTCAGTATCGGCACCGGCAACCAGCAGGTATGCCTTGCCATGGTTGGTTTTAATAAATCTTCCGGTGGGCAACTCGGTGTTAAATCGTCCCATCTGGTCGACTACACCGCGGACGAACATCTCGCCTAATAGCGATATCAGGCCGGAACCGCAAACACCGGCGGGTTTTCCATCACCCAACACATCGTATTTCACTGTTGCGCCATTATCCGAAATGTCGAAATATTCTATGGCACCGTCGGTGGCGCGCATGCCGCATTTTATCCCCGAGCCTTCAAAAGCCGGACCGGCTGAACAAGCGCAGGTGACCAGCCAGTCGGCATTGCCCAGCACTATCTCGCCGTTGGTGCCAATGTCCAGATATAAAAAGACATCTTCGTGATTGGTGGTTAATTCGGTGCAAAGCAGCCCGGCGGTAATATCGCCGCCAACGTAACTACCCACCCCCGGCGCGCAATTGACGGTTGCCAGGTCGTATATTTCCAGTCCAACCTCCGACGCGGTAAGGGTCGGCACGGTGTTAACGGTCGGCACGTATGGAGTCTCGCGGATATATCGCGGCGGCAGTGCCAGCAGCAGGTGAATCATCGTGGTATTGCCGGCAATGAAGGCGGCTTTCACATCGTCAGAATCAACACCAGTAGTGGTACATAGTTTTTTTATCAGAGCATTCAGTGAATCCAGCACCAGATCGCGTAATTCAAGCTGGCGTTCCAGGGTGCGGGCATAATCGATACGGCTGATAACGTCTGCCCCGCGGCTGATTTGTTCATTGTACGATGCGGTGCTTGCCAGCACACGGCCGTCGGTAAGATTTACTAATTGTGCCGCGCAGGTGGTGGTACCGATATCTATCGCGATGCCGTAAGCAATGCCGGCAACGTGTCCGGGTTGGATAGACATCACTCGCAACTCCGCGTCTTCATCATTGGTGGTAATGGTTACCTTGCCGCCGTCCGCACGCAGGGATTCCGCCAACTGGCGCAATACCACAGCGTTAGTAGTTACCGGTTTGCTGCTTGCCAACTGGTACGACAATCGCTGCCAATCGCTGTAATGCTCTTCGATAGTCGCGGGGGGAACCTGCAGGTGCATAATTGAATAAGTAGGAGATAAATTGTCGCTGTCCGGCAGCAAATCATCACGAATCAGCAGGTGGGTATTTCCCACCACTCGCATGGAATCATCATGTTTCTTTTTCAGGCGTACAACAGTGTCTTCGCATATTTTCGTGCGGCACGCCATTACCATCCCTTTTATCGCCAGGGCATCTTCCAGGTGCGAATGTCCTACCGTTTCGGGATGGCCATCAATAATTTCCACCAGGCATTGGCCGCAAGTACCTTTACCACCGCAGGGGAGATGAAAATCTTCCAACCCAGCCTTTATGGCAGCGTCAGATATCAGCGTCCCCACCGGCATATCAACATCAATATTAGATGGTAAAAATCGTACAATTGGCATTAGTTATCTTTGCCTGATAATCGCAAAAAGGTGGCTTTATTTATTATCCAACCACCCCCTGCCCCCTCCTTGGCAAGGAGGGGAGTTTTTTTAATTACATTTTTTTCATTTGTAGAGACGCACGGCCGTGCGTCTCTACGATTTTTATAAAGATGTGAAAAAAGGAAGAAATTTCTCTCTTCTCTCTTCTATTACCCTTTCGCTGCATGTATCTTCAGGAATGGCGCCAGGTCGGAGGCTTCTTGCGGACCTACAACTATTTCCCATCCCTTCAGGTTTTCTTCCAACTCGCCGCTGATTTGAGCGACATAGCCGGGGATTATAATCTTGCGGGTTTTCACTTTTTCCTCGATGCCGGTTGACTTGATGAACTGGGCAATCTTTTCGCCGGTGAACTTGCCTGCCGCCCAACCGGTGAGTACGCTCATGCCTTCGCATTCTACGATAATCAGATGAGATGATACTCCGGAGTTCTCGATTTCGCCGGATACGATGAAATATGTCAACGAGAAGTTGGTGGTGACCAGTACTGGTGAGTTCTCGTCTGGTTCGCCAATCGGGTAAACCTTCGGCTCTACCTGAATCGGTTTCTGCGGGTCGGTATAGATATTTTGGCGCAGCATCATAATAGGCAGCAATGCCTGGAATGCCATGGAATCGATAACCAGAATAGACGCGTATTTGCACATCAGGGTTGACGCGTCTGCCACCAGGTCAGGCAAATCGCGGTCGGTGATGAAATTAATTACCGGGTATCCCAGCGGTTCAAAAGCATTCCTCAACGCGGCTTTGCGGGCAATAGTATTCAACTGTACCGCTGCTGCCGGATTATCGGCGGATAAATCCAGCACGATATCCTGTACGCCTAATGATTTCAACTTGGCGGTTAACACTGCCAAGGCGTCAATATTTGGTGCGGATGCGACTAGTGGTGCGTTATATTTCAACGCCAGCGCAGCCAATTCATCAGCATTTTCTGCGGTGGCGGCGTGAATCAGCGGACGCTGACCCGGTAATGCCTGCAGGGCAGCCTCAATAGCTGCGGTATTGCTGCTTTTCAGGATAATACCGCGACCGGTTCCGGTTGCTACTGCTTTCACAGTGGCGACAAACGGGTCAACATCGCCGCTGTAGTTATCTACCAGTGCCAGTTCTATACGCAACTCTTCACCGACGCGCTCCAGGCAATATTCACGGAGTTCCGCGGTCAGATGCGAAATATCGCCGGTATTCTGCAGGTCGGAAAACGCTACGCACATCGCGGTGGGATGCACAAAGGTTTTGTCGTGACGGAACATTACTGTTTCGTTGCCTACCTGCACTTCCATATCTGCCGGGCCAATTTTAACCAGGCGAATTGGAGGTTTGCTTGCCGCGCCGATTTTCTCAATCGCAGCTTCAGAAGCATAAGGGCAGGCGGATAATTCAGCGTTTTTCGCCGCCAGCTTCATAGCAAATGCCATACATGTCGGCACGCCACATTCGCCGCAGTTAGTTTTTGGCAACAATTTAAAAATATCAAGGCCGGTTAATGCCATTTTCCTGCTCCCTTAATCTACTTTATTCATTTCAGCGATTTTGCGTTTAACAGTTTTCGCTGCGGTTGGGTGATACATGACCAGCAAATCTGCGCCGGCATTGAGCAAGCTCATTGCAGTTGCGATTTCCAATAGTGCGCCGCGCTCGCTTTCCGGACCCCATAATTTGAAACTTTCCTGCGGTGCTTTGCTTTCTTTAGTCTTGGCAACTTCGTAACCGGGGGTTATCAGCATCGGCATAGCCAGCATGGTATCGCCGGTGAACGCTGCGGTGCGGATGCGCTCCATTACTGAATAGGTATATTCCAACCCGTAACCCAACGCGCCGGTGAGAGGGTCGATGACTATCTTTTCTGGTGAAATACCCATATTGGTGGTGAGAATGTTCAACTGTTTCGCCATATTAACGTCAATCGGAGTCTGGGTGACGATACAGTGGTTATATGCCATGGCGGCAGCGGCGATGGTCTTGTAGTTGTCAGTTTCAACCCAGTTCAATAACAGGTTTTCGCCGGCAAATACACTGGCAACCTGTTTCATGACGGTGTTGTTTTTCTCGAAGTTATTGCATCCGGTGACAATGATTGGCACGCCGACTGCGGCAAGCACGTCTTTAATCAGATTGCATGCTTCTTCGGGTGAACTGTCATTGTTATCCGGGTGGGTGCCATCCAACCGTACGCTTATCGCCTGCGCGCCTAATTCATCAACGCAATATTTCGCCATGGCAACCGGGTTATTCAGCATTTCGCCATAAGCATCGCGCAGAGACTGCGGATAATTACGCGGCAGAAAGTCGAATACTTCCATCGCGATGGCGGGTATGTTGCCGGTGTTTCCTTCATAATGACGGAACGGCAATACCGCGGAACCACCAAGGGTCAGCGATGACGTGCGGGTGCCGGAACCGCCTAAAACGACGTTGCGGACAGCCAGCGCGGTTGATTCTGCCGGTAATTTAATGGATGTAGGCACTTCAATCTTTGCGGAAGTTATTTCTCTTACTTTTGCTGGCGGTGCAGTTTCCCAAGTTTTTGTGAATACATGGGCGTTTACCGCAGGTGCCTGTTCGGCAACCGGCACTGAAACAGTTTCAGCAACTGCGGGTGCAATTGGTGCTGTTGGAGTTGTTTGTACAGCTTGTGCAATCGGTGCGCCGGGTATTAACCCCATCGCGCCGGAATACATCAACAGCATATTTGCGCCAGCGGTGAGCAGGTTAACCGCGGTTGATACCTGCAAAGCTGCCATTTGCTGTTCCGGGGTATTGCCGGGTTGCGGCAGCGACGCATTGCGCACTCTGTCTAAAACGGAGATCACATAACCGAGGCCATCAGTCTGTTGCGGGACAGCAACTGCAGGTGCAGGTGTAACCGCTACTGGAGCAGGAACTGCAACCGGTGTTGGTGCAGGCGCGGGAGCCGGAGCGGCGGCAACAGGTTCGACAACTTTAGGTGCGGGTGCTTCAACTTTTGCGGCAGGTGCTGCAGCGACAGGTGTTTCAACAACTGCCGGTGCATTGCCTCGCGCGGCATCCACAGCGGCGGCTTCCGGTGACGGGTTAGTGACATCCCACATTGATAACGCGGGATGGTTAACTTTTTTCATATATTCAGAAATTGATGCTGAATCGGTGCCGACGGTTTCGTCAGCGATTAAATCTGCATAGTTTTCAATTCCCAATCGTTTTCCAATTAGTTCCAGGTCTTCTTTCAGGGTTTCTTTCAGTTCTTTCGGCATCCAAACTATGCGCTGGTGGCCGCCTTCAGCACTGATGAACTTTTTGCTGGTGATGTATGCCTTGCCAACGCCGATGAAACCTGGTGTCTGCTGGCCGCCGCCGGTGCTTCCAGCCAGCGATGAGAACTTCATACCGGCAGGGGTTTCGCCCGGATATTCACGGTTAACAATCATAACACCGTTGCATTCCGGCAACAAGGCGACGATGGCTTCAAAACAACCGCAACTGGTCATGGGGTATTCCAGCATTGAATAGGCGTTGAAACGTTCAATAGACTGTTTTGAATTAACGAAAACGTATTCGTTGATATCTGCCCATTGTCCGCGAACCGGGTCGATGCATTCGCCTTTAGTCAGTGGCTGGTTAGGTCCGGTCGGGTCAATTTCATACGCTGCTTTTCCATCCAGCCAGTTATAGGCGCCGCACAGGCCCAAGCGTTCCGGTGTGATGACACAAACGTGGTTGGGGGCGAAACTCTGGCATAACAGGCAAGAATAGAAAGTGTCGACGCTTTCGTCGGTCATTGATTCCAGGCGCAGGTTGCGTTCGCGGTATACGCGGCGCGCTTCAGCAAGTCGGGTTTCAACTTCATCTTTATCAGTGTAAAAAGTAATTTGTACTTTATCAACAATCGCCGGGTAATCATTCAGCAGTTTCGCGTGAAGGATTTCGCCAAAATGCTTGATGGTGAAACCTTTTTCCTTCGCGGCTTTGCTGATGCGCATCCAGATGATGTCGCGCTGTCCCATGTGCCAGACGCCTTCGGCACCATTGATTAAATGGTGAATCTGGCGTTCCAGAATCGGCTCGAAGTCGGACTGCATTTTGCGTCCGCCAACCTCTACCCAGATTGCCAATGGCAATGCCGCGCCGGGCTGGACATCATCAACATCTGGTCCAACGACGGTGATTTTGCCATCTTCAATTTCGGCTATTTCACGGGTGGTGACATATTCAAAAGCGTGAGTTTTATTGCCGCCAAACTCGACATGAGTCTGTTCTTTGCGGATGCGTTCGCCTTCAAATGCCGCGCCGTAAGATACCGGAATCGGCACTTTGGTGATTTTAATTTTACAACCGCGTACTTCCAGCGATTTCTCGACCATTTTATCATAAGGAACATTGCTGACGACGTGTTCGTAAGTACAGATACCGGTAGGCAGAATCTGCGGAATGTCGGTATGAGCGATAGTTGGGAAACCGTAAGATATCGCACCGGCGGCGGCAGCGTAGTCAATTTCACTGACTTCGCCCATTGCCATTACGAATGCAAAGATACGGTTTTTGTTATATTTCAGGTTGGCTGCGTAGTCGCCGGGTTTTACACCGCCGAATGACAACGCGGCGCGATTGGCAAATCCCAACGCGTAAATAGCGGCGGAGATATCTTTGCCAAAAGGAACCAGGCGGGTATCCCAGCCTAATTCAACGCCGGCTTCTTCCAACTGTTCAGCAAATGAAACGCCATTATCATTGCCGGCCATGAAGATATACAGGTTTTTCTCCTGCAATTCGCGGGCGATTTTAACGGCAGTCTCTTTGTCCTTGGCAGCACCGACAACAGCGGCAAAACCGGGTGCGGAACCATCAACGAACTCGATGCCGCGTTCGCGGATAATTACGTCACCTGCGGCACCCAGCCAGATGCCATCAACGGGATTGGGACCGATTAAGTATTTGCAAGCTTCGATAATTTCAAAGGCAAACAGGGTAGCCATACCGCTGTCCAAGGTTCCGCCAAGATACGGCAGCCAGATGCCTTCCGAGGGAATCGGCGGCAACAGGCTGCGGCATTCTGCCAGAATGCCTTCCATATCGCCCAACGTTTCCACTTTTTTACCCAGCAATGAATAAATCACCGGCAGGTAATAGGTAGTGTTGGGGAACCCAACGGCACAGTCAACGCCTTTTTCCGCAATGGCTTTCGCCACCATTTCTTCGGCATCTTTGACTACTTTATGCGCGCCTTTAATCGCAGAAGATGCGATTAACTTACTCATTGTAATTCCCTCCGCTCTTTCATATCGTACAGTTTTCTTTCTTTCTTCGCGTTAATGCCCAGCGCGTCGCGCTTGCCTTCGATGTGGTCAATGATAATCTGGGCAGCTTTTATCGGATCCGGTTCATAGGTGAACTTGCCGCCGGTAATCTCTTCCATATCGTTATACAATAATTTAGTTACATTCTCGCTGCCATCGATATACAGCGGATGTCCCAGTACTACGTGAACGCCGCTGGCGACGAAATAGTGACCGATTGCAATAGCTTTTTCGCTCATCCATTCCGGTGCCGCGCCAGCTACCGGCAAGTCGCAAAGGTCAGTTCCAAGACCGCCTTCCAGCAGAACGTTAGTTGCTGCCAGCAGGATGCGGCTATTGTCTACGCATGATCCCATGTGGAGTACCGGCGGAATGCCGACAGCTTCGCAAACTTCGCGCAGGGTGTCGCCGGCGAACTCAATTGCTGCTTCGGGAACCAACAATCCGGCCTTTGCACAAGCAATAGCGGCGCAACCGGTTTGCAACACCAGAATATTATTTTTTATCAATTCGTGGGTCAGTTTAATGTGCGCTTCATCGGCGCTGCTCTTCGGATTGTTGCAGCCAACGATACCGACAACGCCGCGGATGCGGCCGTCGATAATGGCGTCATTCAACGGGCGGAAAGTGCTGCGGAATCGTCCGCCCAGCATATTGAAAATCGTTTCGTTGGAGAAACCGGCAACCAGGTCCATTGATTCGCTGGGGATATGCACCCGGCTCTTATCGCGCATTGCGAAGTTATCGATAGCTTCGCGGATGATATGGCAGGCGTGCTGGTAACCTTCTTTTGCGTCAAATGTAATCTGTTCGGCATTGAAGGTCTGTGCGATTTCGGAAGTGCTGATGAGTCTGGTGTGGTAGCACTTCATCACTTCAGCCAATGAAGGCATCACGCATTGAACGTCAACAACCATTACTTCGACGGCACCGGTTACAATGGCGAGTTCCTGCTGCAGGAAGTTGCCGGCGATGGGCAGACCATGGCGCATCAGAACTTCGTTAGCGGTACAGCAGATACCAGCAATATTAATACCGGTCGCGCCTTTTTCTTTTGCGTAAGCGATTAACTCTTCATCCATCGATGCGACTGCCAGCATTTCTGATAATGTCGGTTCGTGACCGTGAACGATGATGTTCACCTTGTCAGCCTTGATAACGCCAAGGTTAACGGTACTGCGCAGCGGTTTCGGAGTGCCGAATAATATGTCGGAACAGGCGGTGGCAATGATGGAGCCAACCCAGCCGTCAGCCAGGCTGCATTTTAGACCGCCCATGATAAGATGTTTATAATTATGGTCAACGCCCATAGTGGTGCGGTGCATTATCTCAACAACTGATGAGTCAATGCCGGTAGGCTGGATTTCCAGCTTTTCCCATACCTGCTGGCGTTTTTCCGGCGCCATTTTCAGGGTTGCATTCGGCTCTTCTCCCCAGGCAAACTGGGTGAAAAAGAAGGTAGCCAAATCATCAGCAATCGCTAAATCGTCGCGGTCATCTACTGCTATTTCAAACGCTTTCGCAACTTCGCGCAAGCGAATTGGGTCGGTAATTTTATATGAACCGCCTTTGCCACGCGCTACCATCCGAAGTGTTTTGACCAGGTGCCGACCATGGTCAGAGTGGGCTGCGGTACCGGCGGCGATTTCTCGCAACAGGTTGCGGGCAACTATAGTGTCAGCATCTGCCCCGCAAATACCATGTTTCGCCTTGGCGGTTATCCGACAGGGACCCATGTGGCACAAACGGCAGCATACGCCGGTAGTGCCGAATTTGCATTGCGGCTGCTGAGCTTTAAAACGGTCGAATACCGTTTCAATACCTTCTAATTTTGCGAAATCGACCATTTTATTAGTAGCCGAATCCTGCGAAACGTTCCCAACGGGAACTTCAACTTTTTCTTCAGACATTAGAGCTTAGCTCCTTTTGAATTACAAATTGTAAATTTAGTGCTCAATTTTTTTTGACAGGATTAACAGGATTAAATTTATCCTGTCTATCCTGCCCATCCATGTGAATTTTTACTTAAGTAACCTGCTCATTAAAGTGCCAATAACTTGTCTCGCTTGGGAGTCTTGTGGTATAGAGCCGATTGCTTCTCCACCGCCGTCCATTTCGGCGACATTTTCATCGAATGGTATGATAGCGAGTAGTTCCAGGCCAGTTGCCGCGGCTTCTGCTTTTACGCCTTCCGGCAATATGCCGTTGGGGGCGCGGTTGATTATCAATCCGCGATGCTTTACCGGGGTTCCCATTTCGTTTGCCAGTTCCGCGATACGTCCGGCGGTGCGGACACCGCGTACTGAACAGTCGGAAACTATTATTAAGTAATCAACGGCGATTACAGTGCGGCGGGAAAGATTTTCCAGGCCTGCCTCGTTATCAATCACCAGATGCTTGTAATTGCTGGCCAGTCGCTGAATTACATCGCGCAGTACGTTATTTGCGTAGCAATAGCAACCCGGCCCTTCCGGTCGACCCATAATTATCAGGTCGTACCCGTCCTGTTCCACCAGTGCTTCCTGAACCCGCAGGTCGAGGAATTCATTTTTTGCCACCCCGGTCAGTTCCTTGGCGATTTTTTTGGCATTCTCGCGGATACCGCCAACTGTTGCTTCGTATTCAACCCCCAACGCTTCGTTAAGGTTGGAGTTGGAGTCGGCATCAACCGCCAGTACCGGTGTCTCTTTCGAGTTCACCAACCATTGGATGATAAGTGAGGATATAGTAGTTTTCCCCACCCCGCCTTTACCTGTTATCGCTATTGTTACGCTCATTTATTTACTTTTCTTGTATGGAACGCCGTCCCCGGCGTTCCTGATTTGAAAGATATCTTACATTAAAATTAACAGTACTTTCGCTTTTTTATCGGTCGGATTTGACGGATTAGTCGGATGTTTAATAGGAAATAGCACCCAACAGCAAAAGTCCAGATAAAAATAAAAACTAATCAAAACTCTCCTCTCCATTCGGGGAGGGGCAGGGGGTGGGACTTTATAATCCCATTCTCTGTCGCAGCGCTTTGCTGGTTTGTCCCAACATTGAGAATACCAATTCTGCGTCTGCTACTGGCAATGAACCTGTTCCGCATGACGGGGTAATCATTGCCTGGCTGATAATCTGGTCGCGGTCAATGCCGGATGCTTTTGCCAGGTTGTCAACACCAGCATCAAATTTCGCAACTAATGATTCAACGGTTGAGCCTTGAATCTTGGAACTGCTGGTGGGAACTACGCCCCATGCCAGGCCTTTACCGGCTTCCAAATGAGCTTTCATTGCCTGCGGGTAGAGAGCAACGGTATCGCCAAAGTCGAATGCGTCGAAGTTTACCAGGTCAACGCCGGCATCAATAAGTATGGACCATTCGGTGTTGCCGCAGCAATGAACGCCGGCGATTCCGCCAGCACCGTGAACGACTTCAACAACTTCGTTCAGTTTTGCGACGACGTCATCGCGAGATACGCTGACGTAGGTGGATGATCCGAACGCGGAGAGAATCGGTTCGTCGATGAAACAGATTACATTATCGGCGAACTGTTTGTATCTTTCAATCTGCCAGCGGCATTTCATCGATAATGCTTTCACTACGATGTCGACGAATTCTTCGTTATAATAAATAGCGCGTTTGTTTTCATCGACGATGGTCAGACCAAAACTGATTGGGCCGGTGGTCTGCACCTTAACATACGGACGTTTTACGCCGGATGCCTGCAAGGCTGATTCCATGGCGTAGAAACCTTTTGAGAAGGCAGGAGTAATCTGGAAAAAGTCCATATTTTCTGCCATGAAGTTCTCGTAAAATGTACCCAGATCACCATAATAATCACCGGTGGTATCAATATACATGCGCTCTTTTTCGCGGTCGATTACTACGCGGGGAATACCTTCAGAGTACTGCATTTCCATCTGTTCGTTCATGCCTAATGCCGGCAATTGCGGCCAGATTGGCGCGTCGGGAATATTTTCCAGCACGACGCGAACGGCGTCTTCAGGTTTTGAATGCGGCAGACTGCCAATTGCAGTTGCGGTACATTTCGGTGTTAAACTCATGGTAGACTCCTCAAGTTAAGATTTATTTTGTGCGTTAATTTTGTCGTAAATGGCGCGGAACGGTGTTAACAGTTCATCGTCGCCAAGGTCAATCAATGCGCAGCCTTTGCGGTCGGCACCGGCAATGCGCGAGTCGAATGGGATTACTCCCAGAACGGAATCTTTGCCAAACTCTGACTCTATCCATTCAAGGTCTTCAGCGGGTGAAGTGGATTTATTTAAAACGAAAGCGATATTGCTGATTCCCAGCGAAGTGCTCATTTCTTTCACGCGATGGGCGGTTTCTACGCTGCGTTTGCCCGGTTCTACCACCGCAATCATGATATCGACGCCCATGGCGGTACCGCGTCCCAGGTGTTCAATACCGGCTTCCATATCCAGAATTACCACTTCATCGCGTTTCAATACCAGGTAGCGAACCAGGGATTTCAGCAAAACGCTTTCCGGACAGGCGCAGCCGCCGCCGGCTTTCTGGGCGGAACCGATAATTATCACATCAACGCCGGCATGGCGCACGGCATATTTCTCGGCAATTCCGGTGACATCGGGATTCAGCGAAAATATCTGTCCAACTTCGCTTACCTTCGCGCCGGTGCGTTCTTCTATTAATTTGCGTTCTTCTGCGATGGTGTGCAGCAAATGCCGTTCTTCAACGGTAAGACCTACTGCGGACGCCAGGTTTGCGTCGGGGTCGGCATCAATTGCCAGCACCTTATTGCCATCAATGGCAAATAGCCGCGCCAGCGTTCCCGCCAACGTAGATTTGCCCACACCACCCTTACCGGATATTGCTATTTTTAATGCCATTTTTGTGTCCTTATTAACGCATAAAAGCAGTGAATTGTCAAAATACCGCACTATACTGACATAAGGTATCATGGAAAAAAAAGGAACTATAGCACTTTGATGCTGTTAGTTGTATTATGGTATCAAGTTTGCATGTGCTTGCGTTTATAGTTACACAAGATTCACAGAGAAGGCACGGAGATTCACGGAGGTAATGAATTAAAATTTATAATTAAAAATTAAAAATAATTTTCGAGTATTATTGTTTCCCATCATTCGTAATTATTACAGTCTTTTGCAAAACCATGCTAATTATATAATCAATCAAACCACCCCCTACCCCCTCCTTGTCAAGGAGGGGAGCTATGATAGTTTCTTGATAAAATAATGGCTGCTTTAATAATCGAAATCTTTGTTTTAAACTCCCCTCCTTGCCAAGGAGGGGTGGCCGAAGGTCGGGGTGGTTTTCGCCTTCCACAAATCTACAGCCTAAAAATTTGTAAAATAGGTTTTGCAAAAGCCTGATTAATTTTCAATTATCTCAATCATTTTTTCATAATTTCTCATCGTTAACGGCGATAATATTCTGCCGTAGGGGCAGGCACTGGGCATCAGTACGAAACCGCGGCCTTTTCCGCTGGTGCCTTCGCTGATGGCAGTTTTTACTTTTTCGGCGAATTGGTCGGTGGGCAGGTTTTCGATATCGCTGATTTCCAGGTTGCCAAACAGCACCATCTGTTCACCTACTCTTTCTTTTACATATTTCAGGGTCACATCACCTTGCGGCGGCGGTTCTATTGGGTCAAGACCGGATGCGCCTGTAGCGGCGATGTGGTCAAGGATGTCATGCAGTTTACCGTGGGAATGCAGGCGGGCGAAACCGCCGTATTTCTGGATGGAATCTACTATCGGTTTGTCATAACCCACCACATATTCGTGGAATAATCGCGGCGGTAGATATGGCGGCGATGCGTATTCGGGGCCAAATACCCGCCATAGCCTACCGGGCAGCGCCTTCGCCACTGCTTCAATTCGCGGGTATAAAATCGCCGCAAAACGGTCGAGGAGTTTGCGGAATAGTTCCGGTTCAGTCATCGCCAGCACGGTATATTCACCCATTTCAAACATCGACGCGGCAATACACAGCGGGTCTGGGGTGTCTATCATTACTATGCCAGTGTCACCCAGCTTTTCCTCGGTACTCAGCACTGTTTCGATATTCGGTATTCCGCCAAATTGCGGCATCGGCAGTTTAAGATAAGCCTTCAGGTCTTCCTCATCTTTCAGCAGATGTTCCAATGTCCAAACAGTATTAACATCCGGTTCCTGCATGCTGCGACTGGTGAATTTGTGGAATCCGGCATCAATGGTGAAGGTGGTGTAACGGTTGCCATCGCGAATCGCTGTTTCAGTTTTCGATATCCCCACCATCGGGTCGGCTGGGGCATCGAGAAATGGCACCCCGCGCATAATAATGCGGTCAGTTTTTTCACGGGTAAGCTGTAATAGCGGCTGCCATGATGGATGCGAATAGATATTAAACGAATTGTCATCAGCAGGATTTTCATCCAAACCGTTAAGCTCATAAAATGAGACTGCAGGTCTGTCTACCGCTTCGCCACGCAATGTGGCCATTAGTCTATCACGACGAGAAAGCATGTCAGTTTCTCCCAAAGTATGCTAATTAGATACTACCGGGTACAGGCAGCGAATATCGGTTTTCTGTAAAAGAAAGCAATCAATAATTATGATATTCGAGCCAGTCCCCTGCTTTATACAAATATTGCTTGATATGCCGGATGCTAAAATAAAAACGTTTTTAATTAAGTACCGGTAATTATAAAAAAGTTCGGCAGGATAAGGGAACTGGGTTTTATTCGGAAAATTTAGACCTATTTTTAATGGCAGTGGCAGTCCGAATAATTGCCTGTACCCGATTGGATTTTTAATATAGCGTCACATTCTCCCCGATGCCTAAAGGCAATTCCTGTGATGTTTTCCCGGGATTTTCATATAGCCAGATCACCCCGCCGGGGTTGGTATTTAGCATCAGGTCTTGCCTGCTGTTGCCAAAAATGTTGCCGGTATGGCCAAGCAGGTGAAACGCGCCGCGGTTGATATGTTCCAGTGCTCGTTCTTGCTGCTCGAATTTTACACCTTCCGGTATTGGGGTGACAAGGCGCGCCAGCGGTTCGCCGGTTGCGCCTGATACCAGCAGTCTATCCTCGCAGGCGACGATTTGATCAGTCGACAAATCGTCCCATTTTATCAGCGGATGAATTCTGCCATAAATGCTGTTTATTTCACCCAGCAGTTTTCCTTTTTCATTGAAAATTTGCTGCGGACTTTTGCCGGGGGTGCGGTGGTCAATATCAACAACTATTTGCTTAGAATCATCACCGGGAATAAAATGTCCTATGTTGATGGATTCAAAATGCAAGCCGCGATGTTCCCATACTAATTCGCCGTTGCCATCCAGGCACAGCAAGGCGTCATCGCTGCAGCAGGTGAATAATAATCGCCAGTCTTCCGGGTCGCCGTTTCGCTGCAGAATCCGCGCGCAATCCAGATGTCCCTGCCCGATTTTCAATGCGTCGCTATTCAGCGACCAGACAATTTTGCCTTTATGGTTCAGCAAAGCATAACCGGCAATTATTTCATCATATCCGTCGTTATCAATATTAAGAATATATGGCTGATGGGCGGTTTTCATGCCGGCGGGACTATCTATTTCCCAAAGCTGTTTTCCCTGCCAGTTGTAAGCCCACATTTTGTGGTAGCGATTTTTGATAATGATGTCGGCACCATCGCCATTGCTTAAATGCGCGAAAACAATACAGTCGGCGGCGTCATGTCCGGGAGTAGAGAAGCGGAATTTTTCGGCACCGGTGGCGCCGTCAAGCATAATCACATCTGTATGGGTGACAATCACCACTTCCTGCCTGCCGTCCCGGTCCCAATCGTATATCTGGCACGCTGCGTCACTATGCAGCGCGGCAACACCGTCACCCGGGTTGCCCCATGTCCATAATACCGTACCATCCAGCCGGCATACGCTGACCGTCGCAGTGGCATGAACATCATCCTTTTCCCACAGCCGCGCCATTACCAGTTCCACCTGTCCATCGCCATTAACATCGCTGGCTATCGTCCATGCGCCGACAAATGCAGGATCCGGCACAATAACGGCAGTCGGTTCAATAACCGGCAGTTTATCAGTTGGATAGGTAATTAAATCAACAAAAAATGGAGAATTATTCATGATTGCTCCCTTGTTTTTCCGGCAGCCAAAGCCAATGCGACGGTACGTGAGGCCAGGAATTTTTAACAAAACTCTGTATATTAAAATTATCAGAATCTTGATTGACTACGCATGCTGCAATAATTGCCCAAAGGTAAAATGACTGATTCAGCATATTTCCCCGTCCGGCTGGCGAGAAGGTTTCCCATGAATTAAAATTATGCGTAAATGGTGCTCCGGGGATTGATTCCAGCACGCCGTCATCATTCAATCTATCGCATAAAATTGCATACATGGCATGCAGCAGCGCAGTGGAAATATCATCTCTGCGATAATTCTGGCGGTGCCAGTTAATCGCGAGTATGGTCATACAGTCCACATCTGTGCAATTACATGCCCAGCCTGTCGGATTATCGATATCACCCATTCCGAAATGATGGTTATGTTTATTTAGTAGTGCCAATAACGCGTCGGTTTGTGCCCGGCGCACATCATCAGGAATCGGATGCTGGTCAAAATCGTAAAACCAGAGTTGATGCGCGCCACCCATAATTGTCATTGCAGACCAGTATAATTCATCTGGGGTTTTAAAATCAGTGGGGATATATCCCGGCTCCCGGCTGCCATGCCATATCAAAGATTTATCACCATCCAAATCGCCAGCCCAAAATCCATTTGCGCAAAAGTTGCTGTCATGCCATTTATACCAGACATCATCAAGCAGCGTGCGCGCTTGCTGCGCCGCCGGTGTGCCGGTTTCCCAAACGCTTATCTGCCATAGAATGCAGGCGGGGAACCAGAACTCATTTCCCATCCACCACGGGTCATTTCGGCGAAAATTAAGGTCATGTTTGTAATTATTCCAATCGCGGCCATGAAGGAAATTTTCCAGATAGCCTTTATCGAGAAAACGACCGGTCTGGCTTCCCTGCGACAGTGGATATCTGGATTTCCCGCCTAACAGCATCATAGTCGGACATAGGCTTGAAACCAGATGGTCATGCATGTGGTACCATGGATGTTTGCATACGCTGCCGTCTTGCCAGGAGCGATGCTCGCGTGGCGGGACATACGGCCCCAGGTAGTAGCCAATTTCCTTATCCTGATATTGATTAAAATAATCAACCCACGCGCGTTTATTATCAGCGGATAACCGATCGAGTTCGCCAAGAAGATACAACGCTTCCACCGCGGAATGACCGCCCTCCAGGCTTTCACAACCACCCGGTGTCGATGCGAACGCCCAGTCATTAGTTTCCATCCTTTTTTCCAGCGGATTCACACTTACCATCTGTTCATCAAACGGCCTGACTAATCCAATGGAAAAATCACTATAGATGAACGTCTCACCGGCAGCATTCCATGCTGCAATATCAGCCACCCCGGCAGCAACGCCGCAACGGTCAATAAAGCGAAGTACATTAGTCTGAAAAACATCAAATGAAATTGGGTTGGTTAGCATAGATATATTATAAACCTTTTTTAAAACAATTCTTTAAGAATATTCTATAAAATTATGGTTTAATTAAAAATTTTTATACATAAGAACTGTGAAAATGTACAGTCACTGTTTGGATAGGGAAGCAAGTCCGACGGATTTTCCAGAAACTATAATTTTAACCACTTGCCAATCAGGATTGACGTTCCTGGGGAGAAATATCTGCTATAAATTGGCTTCAAGCATGGCCGCAGCGAATCAGCCGCAACTACTTACTCGGCGGCACACACAGCCTTTTCTGCATGAATAATCGTTTCTGTCATGGTCTGGCCAATCAACATCACTGCATCCCCCTGGTGTCCTTGGCACATTGTTGGTCTTTCATACTCACACTTCCTTGTTCTTCGTCACCGCGGTGCGGTCAGGCAAGGCATCCCACTCCGGTACGTCTACAATGAATACTTGACCATAGGCTTGCGGATCGGCGGTGTAGAGCACTTTTGTGCCGTTGGCGTGGACGCACGGGTGAACGTGGAGCTGTTGCGAATGGAACGAGCCGCGGTGCCAGACCAAGACCTTCGGCCCCTCGAACGCCCCGTTGCGGAAGCGCCAGGCCAGCAGATACGGTTCCTGCGCGTTGCCGTCGCCGATCACGAGGTCCAGCATGTGACTGTGGAAGTGCCAGCAGTGGCCATTGAACGGCGCTTCGACGTGATCAGTGTTGTCGTAGCGGATCGAACCGAAAAGCCCGCCTTGAGCATTACCACCATGATAGCCAATATGCTCACCGTCTCTCATCCAATACTCGTGGCCGACGCACTCCCCGGACACGGTCGGGCGAATCTTCCAGACGCGACCAGTCTCGATATCCAACCCCCAGATGCGGTTGTCCACCTTGTCCCATGGTCCCTCATGGCAGAAGGTCATGAGGTGGGGTAGTTTGGGTGAGGCATTGAAGTGTCCGAGCCAGTAGTGGTCCTCGTGCACGAGTTCTGGCTGTCCGCCTGCCAACGGAATGCGCCAGATTGTCGAGTGCGGTTTTGCTTCCCACATTTCATTAAAGCCGATATAGCCGTTAAGCAAATCTACCTGAAACCGATCAGAAAGGTCTTGACAAAATCCCGTTACCAGATATTTGCCATCGGCGGTAAAGTCGGCGAGATTACCGGTGTAGCCCTTGGGACACTCCAGAAGGCGGCGGGTCTTGAGTGTCGACAGATCCAGCACCTGGACGGCGTTGTCATAGTAGAATGCGATTTCCTCCCGCACCGGGTTCTTGCTCAGACTGTGCCGGTTGGTGACCTTGGCCGGATCCCAGTCGGTGAGCTGGGTCAACTCACCGCTCTCAAGATTCACCCCGAACAGGTTCACGCGGTTGTCGCGGTCTGAAGCGATTACCAGCTTGCGACCGTTATCATACCAGCAAGGGTAAGTGAAGTATGAGTGGTTGCTGTGTGCGCGATAGTTGGTGAGTTGCGTAACCAACGCGCCTGAAATCGAGTCTTGATATGTTATTATTTCAGATTTCATATTACCGTCCCTTTAATTTTTATCGATAGATTGGCACAGAGTCATTACAATGATATTAATTGTAAAACAGGATATTATTACATGGAAATTATCATTATCAAGACTTTCTCTTTAATAGCTAAAGTCCAGTAATTATAATAAGACAATAACAATGTCATGAATAGTTCACAAAACGCTCTTTTTAGTATAGGAATCGAAACTATGAACACTATTTCCGCGTTATCTTCCATCCAGAATGACAACTAACTGCATCAGGTTTATTTTATTCTTTTAAAATGGTGATATAGGTAATCAGCGTTCACCCGGTGGCACATCGCCAAGTCGATCGCAGAACATGGATATCCCCCTTTGGTGGGTCGGGTCGCCCCCACCCAATGGCATCGCACACATAGAGAAAACATCAGCCTGTCGGGCTATCTTAACAACCAGTCGCTTCGACACCGGACCCACCATCATAGGGCCGGTGTGGCCGTCATGGAGACTAATTTCCTGGGGATGCGGGCGACGGACCAGTTCTTTCCCGTCGAACCATACCGCGTGTGGTGCGACAGTGGTAATATTAAACGCTACCTCGCGTTCTTCCGCACAAACAATCTCCCGCACCAGGTAAAATACCGCCTGACCTTTAAAACCGGCGATGTCGACGGCATCAATGTAGTCCTCACCCACTTCAATAGTCATGGGCAACTCCTCGGGAATATCCTCCCGCACCAGACGTTCCTCATCAAGATAATCCTTATCCAGGCGCGCATAATGGTTCCAACTGTCTGTCGTCGGTGGTCGCGGACTTCCATCAGCGTTGACATATGGGTTGCTCGTATACACCTGTGTGTCATACATGTCAAAATATGGACCATAGACGCGCCATACCCGCGCCCCACCCAGACCGAACGCATGGACTACCTCATCCTCCTGTTCATCCTGCCAGCGCAGGACAAGGGGATTCATGTCCCATACCGGACCTTCCTGCGGACGCAGGTGGAGATCCATCTCAATGACTTCCCCAGGTGACAGCATCAATGCGCCGCCATGGATTGAAGCTACCAGTTGATCAGCAACGTCCAATGTCCATGTTCCACGCCGCGTATCGTCTGCCCGGTTTTCCAGACGCAGCCGAACCGGTGTATGACCGGATACCCGCAACCAGGGTCCTTGGGGATAGGTTACTGACAAAGAAACACCAGGTGATGTTGCGGTACGTAGTGGTACGGCAGGGGCATCGGTAATTATCACGCGTGGGGAACGCTGGGATGTCACCTCCAGACCTACTTTAGCCGTATCCTCGGTGAGCGTCTCAAAAGAGGCAGTCTTGTGACGAACCTCGATGTTGCAGGCAAGGTTCTTGCCCATCTTTTCTACCCAGTCAGCGGGCAAAATGGCACTACCATGCATTATGCCAAGCAATGCCCCGGCGGTGGCAGCAGTGCAATCAGTGTCCCAACCACTGTTGACACATAGTCGCATGGTTTCGGCGAAATCACCCCTACCCAGGGTTAGTGCCATGACAACGATAGCCTGATTAACCAGTGCCTTGGATGCATCCCGGTCACCGTAGCGACGGATAATCATCCGCCACGCATCTATGAAGCGTGGGTAAGCTATGCAAATTTTCCGTGTGTAGTGTACCATGTCGCGAACAGGATCTATAGTGGGCAGGACAGCAAGTCCGGCATCAAGAACACTATCGAGATCATCATCAAAGAACGCTGCTGCACCCGCGGCAGCCAGGAACATTTCGCAACTCACACTCGCTCCGCCGTGATCAAGCTGCCCATCGGCGCGCGCGTATTCGGCGGCCAGGTGGGGATTGCCCGGGCAAACCAGACTCCATATTTCACTGCGAATGGGGCATCCCTCGCTTTCCCAGAAGAAGCGGTTGTTCCACATCCCGGAGAGCGGGGGCTGGATGCCCCGTTGCCGATTATAGAGAAACACACCATACTCGCAGAAGTTATACCAGCACCGGTCCTGCCAATAGTCGGCCAAGTCGGCGCTGGTCAGCCACACGCCACGTTCCTGCAGTGCTTCAAGCCAGACCATCTGAATGTCCATATCATCGTTCGGCATAATCCGGGACGGCCAAAGCTCTTCCCGCGTATAATCCATGCGCATTTTATAATTCTCCATCGGGGCGCCGATGGTCCCACCAAGACTCTTACCCATCCAGGCGGCATAAATGCGGTCGAGATAATTCTGGTAAGTTAAAGATTGTAATCGCTTCATAATATCCGGTTTCCTCTTTTATTCTTTTCTTGTTCGTTGAAAAACATGCAAAATGGCTAAGAAGGTTTAATGGTGTCATACATTCGTCTTTGTTCATTGGCAACATCTTCTTGAAGTCAATTCGACTTAATGTTCATCATCCCTCCAATACAGCCTCGCGCAGGGCCAGGAAGTTGGCCAGCGGAACATCTTCGTTGAGTTCGGTACTGCTACCAATCAGGATGCGTCCCTCAGCCTCGTTAATCGCCTTGCGAACCGCGTTGCGCACCTGCTCCGGCGTACCGAAGGGCAACAGTTGCGAGACGCAGATACCACCAGCCATGAACAAGTGCGGATGGCGGCGGTGAATGTCGCCGACATCCATTCCTGCCAATACCTCAATAGGATTCAGCCCGTCGATGCCGGCCGCCACCAGATCGTCAAGAATCGGATTGAGATTGCCGTCAGAGTGAAAAAGTACTTTGATGCCGCGCGCGTGGGCAGCAGCTATGCTGCGGGCCAAACGCGGAAAATAGTGTTTCCGCATCCAGATTGGACTGAACAGCGGTCCAGACTTGAAAGCAATGTCATCTGCCAAAAATCCGGCCTCAATTTCATGGTTCTCTGGCAACTGGCGGTACCAGCGTTCCGCGCAGACCGTGTTAAGCTCCAATAACTCGGAAATTACATCGGGGCAGTCCGCCAGGTAGTAGGAAAAATCTTCAAGACCAACCTCATCATAGAGACCCATCAACGCCGGGCCAGGGATGCTGGGAAAGTAGAATACCTCGCCGAGTTTGCGACGGTCCTCGGCCATGGCCGTAAGGGCACCAACAAGGCCCGCCTGGTCAGCGGCAGTCCAGGCCGGATTGAAGGCTGTCAACCCGCCACGCTTCTCACGCTCGTATGCTACGCTGTCAACGAAGTGACGGTGTTCCGTCCAAATTGTCCAACTTAAGTGCTGCTGTTTGCGGCCATCCGGCAGGATCACCGTCCGCTCGGGATTCGGGTGTTTCACGAGCGGTCGGGTCGCGTCGATGGCGGGCGCATAAGCCTTGTAGACAAGGTCCGAACCATTGGAGCAAGTGAGTTCCTCGCCCGTGAAATGGTGAATGACCGCGCTATTGCGGAGAAGGTCGAACATCGGTGCTCGATCCGGTGCTTGTCCGTTGATGATGGCTCGTACTCGTTCAAGGGATGCTTGCATATCTGCCTCTCTGGATTATGTGTTGACAGTTTGATCGGTTGCGGTCGAAGGATCGTCCAGTTCGCCGATCTCTACCTCATATACATTGCTCACGCCGTCCCGGTTGCTGGAGAAAATGACGCTCCGCCCATTGAGCGTGGTCAGCGGATGAACGTGGTCGTCCTGATCGATGCCCGCCGCGTTTCCGTACTCCCAACCGTGATGGCAAAGGGTGATCCGTTCAAATGCGCCGTGATCATCCAATTGGAAAAGGGTCAGGCACTGATCCAAGGCGTCAGTAATAAAGCCGCGCCCGTTGGGTGTCGGCGTCACATGTCCGGGGCCAAGGTCAGCGACCGTGTGTTGAAACACCAGCGTACCATCCCAGCGACGGGCAGCAAAGAACCCCCCGTCGCGCCCGTGCCCGTGGTAAACGATGAAGGCACCGTCCGGCGACCAGTTCTCGTGCGTGCGGAACTCGCCGTCTTCCGGATAGGGCTCGAACCGGCCCTCACCCAGCAACCGCCAGATCCGGGGCTGCTTGACTTCCCAGCAGCCCTCGCAATTGAACAGGAGCTGGCTGGCATCGGTCGGACAGAATTGTACATGGGTCACCCAGAACGGACAGGCCGCGGCGATCCACTCGGTACCCGTCCGGGTGTCAATCATGTATAAGCGCGTCTGCCGACCGGTCGCGGCAAACGCGTGCGGCACGGTACGCATCTGCTGCCACTGGTTTTCCAAGTCCGGCAGGAACACCTGGGGCGGTGAGAGCGGGATGCAGAGCGTCGCTCCATCCGGGCTGATGTGCGTGAAGGCCGGCCACCAACCCGCAGGCAGCGTCCATAGCGGCTCCGGATCGACTCCGGGCTGGTCGAGGTTGGCGGAAAACAGTGTTTCGTCTTGGATATAATATAAACGATTGCGCGCCGCATCAAGGACCGGGGAAGCCTTGCACAACCCGAACGCGCTACCGCGGGGCCAGCAATAACTGCGCATCGTCCCCCGGCGGTTCCGACTCACCTGATGCAGCGTACCACCCCCCTGCCGGTCAACGGCGAATAGATTCACATCGCCAAACCGCTCCGATAGCACGACCAGCCAGCGATCATCGGCCGTGATCGATGGGGAGGTGAAATACAGATGATTGTCCCGTGCCTGACTCTGTGTCCATTGAACCACCTTGCGTCCCGTCCGAGGATCGGAAAACGTTCGGCGTTCAGAGGGGAGTCGTGTCGCGGAGGCAGGATCTTTGTGGTTTGTTGTTTCGGAATTCATGCTTCCGCTCCTTTGGTTTTTACCAATAGACTATGATGATGATAGAATTATGATACTATTACTTTGTTATTTCAACGCCTGGTAATGCGCCACGGCCTCACTGGCTGTCATCACTTTTGTATAGAGCATAAACTCATCGATGGTTACATCTGCAAACATTCCCGGCGTCCCACGCAAGTTGTTGGCACCGACTAATAATGGATTGTCGAAATTCGCAAATGTTGCCGGTGTGCCATCAAAACCAGCAGGAAAAGTTAGATTCATGGCTATGCCATCGACATACACTTTCATGCGTGCGGAAGCAGTTGAGCCGTTTTTATCATAGATAGCAACAATATGGTGGTATTTCCCATCATAAATATTTTTCACTGAATTGCCGAACTGTCCAGTGATATAGACATTTGCCTGGTCACGGATGAAAAATCGAGTTAGCCCGGTAGCTGGGTTGCCGGATGCATCCATGTTGGTTGCAAATGAAATGGCAGTAATATACTGAGCAGGTGCAGCAGGACCACAGGCTGTCCCAAAGATAGCTTGGATGGCTGTCGTCATTGTCTTCATGACACATTCCAGTGATACCTGACTAAGTTTACTTCCCACGGTTCCCAGATTACCGAGGTTAATATACTGTTGTGACACCGAAGAAAATGTCATAGCGTTCCATGTGTCGCCACATGTGCCGGATATTCCCAGTGATGGCTTATTAATACAGGTGCCATTGTTGCTATTTCCACTATAATCCTGCACCATGGATGAGCCAACCGAATCGTTTAAACGATAATAAACGGTAGGCGCACTATTCAAAACTAATTGTCGAAACGGCAGTGTCGCCGTTGCGACATGTCCGTCAAGATAACTGACTACATGTTTGCCGGAATGTCTGGGGTCAATAGTATTACCATCTTTACTGTCGGCGGTTACCATTATTTGGTCAGGTGAAACAAAACTTCCGATAGAAGCACTGCCGCAATCCTGATTATAAAGATATCCCTTTTGATTGCCTGATAACGATGGACAGGTAAGAATTTTTTGGTCAACACTTATATCATTCCAAACTGATGATGTGGCAGGCAGTGTCTCCTCGTGGTCCTGGCAATACATTTGAAGAGAGGCAACAATTTGCCGTTGATTTGACGAACATGTCGTCTGCCGCGCCTTCTCGCGGGCACGGGCAAATACCGGGAATAGTATGGCGGCGAGGATAGCAATTATGGCTATCACGACCAGCAATTCGATGAGGGTGAAGCCTTTTTGATTGGTTTTCATAGTTTTTCTCCTTTTTAATATAAAATAACACCGCAAGGTCATTTTATATATTATAATATAGCAACATCAATGGCATGTATAGTCCATAAAACGCTCTTTTTAGTATAGGAATCGAAACAATGTATAATTTTTCCGCATTACCTGACCTGATGACTGACAGTCAGCGCCAGCAGGCAGAACTCATTCTGCTTAAAAGCGAAATAGCATTAATATCGTGCCATTTCTGGTGGATGACAATAAAGGATATTATTCCCTGTCGTCGTTTAGCGGATTGTTATCTGTATGTGCCCAAAATAGGATGCCTTAAATGCCGGGTTGGCAATGAGGAACGTGTTATAGGGCCGGGGGAATTTATGATGGTTGCCGAAGGGGTGGAGCATGAGGCAACAATGGCAGATGACTGCGATTACTTTGAAGTTTTTTCATTACATGCCCATGCCTATACCCACCAAAATCTGCCATTATTCGCGGTATTCAGTTCATCATTCGGAAAACTTGATAATCCGGAAATGTGGATTGCGCAGTTGTCATTACTGACACATTTAATGGGAAAATCACTGGAATCAGGTCGTAGTTATGGCGAACCCTGGCTACGGTCTTTCCTGTTGCATCAGGTGATGCAAAACAACCCGGTTCGCGATATCCCAATAGCAGATGACCCGCGCATGTGGAGAGCAGTATATACCATAATCAATAATTTTACAGCATCAGTGACGGTAGAAAAATTGGCGCAGGATGCCAATATCAGCACTGTGCAGTTCCGAAAATTATTCCGGCGATATACAGGGATATCTCCCAAAGAATACCTGATACAGATTCGCCTGCGCAAAGCCATGGCACTGCTGCAATCAAATCCGCAATTAACAATAAAAGAGGTTGCCGAACAAACCGGTTTCGGCAACCCGCATTATTTGCATATTGCTTTTAAAACCGCTTATGGCATAACCCCTGGTGAATGCAGAATATCAGTGCGGGATGATTCCAGATTATAAATGAGTCTACTTTATGTGGTTATTTAGAGATGAAAATCTATTTTGAGAATACTGATGACAACATTCCAGGCAGCCATATCAGCCACCCCGGCAGCAACGCCGCAACGGTCAATAAAGCGAAGAATATTAGTTATAAATTTTTGAAATGAAATCGGTCTGGTTTGCATAGATATATTATAAACCTTTTCAGCTTTTTCCTGATAGATTTCTATACATTTTAGAATTTATGTCAGTTATTTATGCTGTATCCGAAGGAAATCTTAATACCTTTGCAGCAAATCCAGCAATTTCCTGTCTAATTTATGCCCGTGCCAATCCTCATATTCCACATCAGTGCGTCCGGAATCGAGTACCCCGAATACGCCGCGGAAGTGCCATAATGCCCAACCAATGTTGGCATCGCGGAGAATTTGCAGCACATCCTCGAACCAGCGCAGGTAAACATCGTGCGGGGTTTTGTTGTATGCACCGCCTTCGCCGCAATGGACTCCAATGCCGCTTTTTGCCAGTTCTATCCACGGCCTGTAATGTTCTTCCAAATCTTTTCGCGTCCATGTTTCACCGTAATTCCAGCCGCCCGGCCATGTCGGCACTGGAACAGTTGACCAGTCTACCCAATCGGTCGCCCATTCCGCCAGGTAATGGCTGACGCCAAAGGGAGAATACGCGCGGCAGCTTTGACCAATATTAAGGTCGGCAAGTTCGGGGCATGGGTCGGTGGCGCATTGCAACCCGTCGACAATTATAAGACGTTGAGGATCAATATCGCGAATGGTCGCCACCGCGCGGCGAATGACGCGTTCATGGTCTGCCCGGGTCATTTTCTTCTCATCCGGCCAGTGTGGTTCGTTAACAAGATTAAAACTTAGTTCTTCAGAATTAATCCCCAGATAGCGCCGGGAGAAAGTTTCCCAATGGAAACAGAAAGCATCCTCAGCCTCTTTATCCTTCCACAGATTAAAAGGCTCTTCTGGTTTAGGAGCGACGCAATAACCTGGCGCGCGGTGAAAATTCAGACAGACATGAACGCCATGTTTCCTGCCATATTCAACGGCCTTGTCCACCCGCACCAAACCAGATTCGCGCAGATGCTGCCAATTGCCATCTATCCAATGCAGATAACACAGTGGAATACGCACAAAATCAAAACCCCAGTCAGCAATCCAACGAAAATCATCTTCGCTGAACTCGCCTTGTCCGGCCGGAAATGGGTGTTCCATATCCACCAGGTTGAAACCGCGCCAGCGCGGAAGGGAATTATCAGTTATTTTTTTCATTAGTATGTCTCCATTTCCTGTATTTGATAAAAGTTTACGCTTTGAGATGGACAAGTTACCACAATATCTTTATTCTGATAGCATTCGACAGAAAGTGGCATTGGCAATCCTTCAATATCAACAGGAGCACAGTCTACACTGTAGCAATAAGTTGTAACCTGAATAGATTTTAGTTCTTTTGGCAGAGAAAATTCGCTATTAATTTCACAATTGCCTCGGTTAACAACGCAGATAGCCCATTTATCATCTGATTGCGCAATAAGAATCCTTACATCAGGAGAACCGGATACAGTATGGTAAATCTTACTGCCAGTTGTGAAGAGGCGGCAGAGCAGTGCCCACGGATAGAACCACGGACGCAGGCGCAGGCCATCGGCTTTACTCGACCACAATCCCCAGTAGAAATCCGCGTGCGAATTGTCATCAAGCATCCACGCCAATACTGCCGCACTTCCGGCATTGACGGCCTGGACTGCGTAGTCAGCCATGAATAATCCATATTCAAACTTATCGATATGCGGACTGCCATACGGATGCTGCGCGTCATCTCCCATACCAGCCTCACCAACGATGCAAGGCTTCCGGGCACCGCGCATATCATTTTTACGAACGTAATCCCAAAGGTGGCGGTAATAGCTTTCCAACTTACCCGGGCGCACCAGAGAATCACTCGCGTAATGGTGCACATCATAGGCGCCGAGTATTTCTGAAACCTGGTCCACCGCCTGAAAATGCCAATCGTCATCCGTGGCATGGGCCTCATCCGACCCGGCGAGTTGAATCTGCCGGTCCAGTCCGCGCCGCTTGAGTTCTATGGCCACCTGTTCCAACCCGCGCCGCCAAAGGGCAAAATCTTTCACTTCCCAATTCGGTTCGTTCACCATAATGAAGTAGCGGATGCTTGTATACCCCTTAACGTTGATCAGATGCTCCAGATAGATGCCGATGGACTCGGCATACAGCGGATCGGCGACATCGCCAATGTCCGGCGCGCGCAACCACTCAGGCATGCATCCCCAGTCGGTGAGGAATACAGTCGTACCCAACGCCTCGCAGACATCCAGATGGCGATACAAGTCCTGCATATCCGGTGTCTCAAAGTTAAAGCTCCCGTCTTCAAGCCGGCACCATTTTACCTGCATCATTATTCGTGCTGCGGGCAGGCGCATCCATTCGACGCGTTGACGAATCAGAGCGAAATCCACATCCGTAACGCCCGTTGCCCGGTAATTACGCGAATCCCACTCGGCACCAAAGCCGATAAAGTTTTCACACGCGGTTGTTTCAGTGTTTACATGTATTTTCATAACAATTCCTTTCTTTACCCCGGTTACTTATCCGGACCTTAGGTCACTCACCTTGTTTCCCATCAAGATAAGGCGGCGCTGCCAACGGTGTCTTTGTGACCCTTGTATCTCGGCCCACCGGCTGCTACATAGCCGTCACTACGGCCGGTGTCATCCAGACTTACCCAGAACGCGTACAACTCGCCGTCGGTCAGCTCGAAGCGGAAGCGTACCGGCCGGCCACGCAGCGCTGATAGGTCATCGCCGCCCTGCCAGCGCACCGCCGTCAGGGTATGGTCGCCGCCGACCGGGATGCAGGCGTCGAGGGTGAATGGCGCGACTTCGCGGCCGTGTTCGTCGAGTACAGCGACGCGCAACCTACCCTGTGGGGCGCACAGGTTGACGAACAGGCGGGTGCCGGTGAAAGACACCGGTCTGGTGGTCAAGGTTCCCGCCGCGCTGCCGGCATCGAGCGAGGCGAAGCCATCGCGGCGCAATGTCGCGAGACCGATGCTGGCACCATGATAATCGCCGCGCGAGCCATCGGGTCCCACCCCGGAGAAGCCGGTATAGGGGAAAACGAGGTGGTCGCCCACCACCACGAAGACGCCGGTGGCGCTGTGCAGATAGCCGCGATCCCACGTGCCTTCCTGGCGGGAGCAACGAATGAAACCACTGCGGTCGGGGCGATCCCAGTGGAAGCCATCGCGGCTGAAGCCCAGTTCCAAATCGGTTAGCTTGGGGATTTGTCGGTCCGCGCAGAACTGGTTATGCGGTCCGCGGTGGATGGCGTGCATGCCAATCAAGATACTCTCGTAGGCGACCGCGTTGAGGGTGTAGAGCTGGCATGGTTCGCCCCCACCGGGATAACTCCCGGTTGGCTCGGACAGGTCCAGTCGGTCGGCGCGGGTCCAATGCACCTTGGCAGACCAGTCTATGCCCTGATCGAAGCTGGTGCTCTCCAGATAGGCGCGCATGCGGTCCATGCGGCCCTCCTCGTAGTTGTCGGTGCGGATGCTGAAGACCCAGCGCTGGCGGAATGGGTTGTAAAAGAACGAGCAGTAGTCGCCGGCGGTGTGTGGCGGCCCGGCCGGGATCTGGGTCGACCAGGAAATGCCGTCGCTCGAAGTGGCGAGGCAGTGGACATCGCCGGCCTTACCATCGAGTTTCCACTCGGGCCGGCCACTTCCCGTCTCAATGCCCTCGGCTGGCCAGCGGCGATGCAACTCAAGCAGCTTGAAACGCGCGCCGTCGGGCGGTGCCTCATGGTCGAACCAGAGCGCATGGTCGTCTATCGAACGGGCGACCAGGGCGTTGCCCCGGCCCGGGGCGAGTTCTGGTCGCTCCCAGGTGAGCAGGTCGCGACTGGTCGCCAGCGCCAACGGTCCGCGCCAACCGGCGGCATAAGCGAGGTGGAAGCGGCCGGTCGCGCCGTCGTGCCACAGGCCGCCGTGGCCCAGGTAGAGTGAGCCCCGGAGCGCCAACTCGTCCGGCGTCTGCGCGGTCAGCACCGGATTAGCGGTATGCTTCTCGGCCTGATGAAAGGTCCGCGTCAGCGAGTTTTCACTGATCAGGAAATCGTCGACGAACAACTGGCGGCCGACATCGATTGGGATCACCGCTGGTGGTGTCTGCAGATACGGTACCGGCATCGGTGTGTCGGAGGCGCGGTCCAGATGGCACGGCGGCCACTCTGCCGGCAGTTCAATTCCGTTGTATAGTTTCTCTGTCATCATGATCGCGGCTCCTGGGGGCGGACGATAATCCTCTGCAGTTCAGACCCCGGTGAAACCACCCGCGCAGCCAACACATCATCCTCGGTGAATCGGGCTAGTATGATGTGGGCGTGGCCGCTGCGGTCGTAGTCGTAGCTCACGAAGATGCGTCCGTCAGGACCCTGGCAGCCGTCAGGATAGGACACCCCGGTCCGGTCGTCGAGGATCAGGCCGCCGCACCAGGTGCGGCCTTCATCCTTCGACAACCAGGCGCTCAACTGCGTCCGGGCTGCGGGATGGTCCAGGCTGGCCTGGTCGATCTTGGGGCCGTTCTTAATCAGCAAAATGCGTCCCGAAGCGAGCCGTTGCAGGTGACAACGAGACGGTGTCTGGCGGATCGTGGTATGCGGATGTGGGGTCGTCCAGGTTCGCCCACCGTCCGTCGAGACCGTCTCCACGACGCCCATTCCCGTACGGATCAGCATCCACAGGGATGCGTCGCGACGCTCCACCAGCGTGGGCTCGTCCCAGTCGGCATGGACGACCGTGGCGACCCGTCCTCGCACTCGCCAGTTGGCGCCCTGATCCGTCGAGACGAGGAGGTTGACGCCGCGCAACGCATCAAGTTCAGGGAATAGCGGCTGGGCGAAGGGGCCGAATCCATTGCTTTGCAGCAGTTGTGCAGCCAGCAGCCACTCGCCGGTAGAGAGCACGATCGGCTTGTTCAACACCGATCCGTGCCAGATCCGGCGCGGGGGGGTCCAGACTATTTCGTCGGCCTCGGGCTGATCGCAACGAATGGCCCAGAGACCACCCCTGCCGTCAAAGTGATGCATGGTCTGGTCAAAAAAGAACCACAACCTGCCCAGCGGATCGCACCACAGGTTGCCGACGATGACACTGCGCGGGCAGGGCAGCCCGGACGATCGACCATGGATGACAAGGCGCGGATCTGACCAGCTGTCCCCGCCGTCATCACTGGTAGCCAACAACATAAAGGCTTGCGGTCCGTCCTCCCCACCCACCCAGGCGGCGAACAGACGGCCGCCGGGGGTACGTTCCAGACTGATATTCATGGAATAGTCGAGACGGTCGTAGCCGAACTCGGGTAGCGGATTGGTAACAAGGTGCGGCGGCAGGAGGGCCAAGTCGGCCACCCGTCGCAGGGTTTCGAGTTCGAAGGCCCTGACCTGCTCAGGATCCAGGCTGGTTAGCCGATCCGGCTCCAACGTTTCGATCGAGGTGTTCATGTTTTCCATCCGATGGCATGTGGGGTTGGAATCGTGGTTGTCTATTAGATTGTTGTTCATTGGGTTGTCTCCATGTTCGTTGGTTTAGAAAGGGATTTCATCCACAGCTCGCATAGCCGGGTGAAGTCACTTTGCAGGCAGCCGAGGTCGCTGCCCAGAACAATGTAATTGAAGCCAGCGGCCTTGAGCTATAGGCCGGCGCACTTGCCGTGGCGATGGCAGCCACTCTGCCGGCAGTTCAATTCCGTTGTATAGTTTCTCTGTCATTATCTATTTCTCCATGGGGCAAATGTCTGTCGCCTTGTTCACCAATAAGCGTAAAGCGGCGCGCGGCGAAACCACCTCACCAGCCAGCACATCCGCCTCAGTGAAACGGGCGAAGAGAATTTCCGGCTGCCGCCAGCGGTTCCGTTCGTAGGATACATAGATGGTCCCATCACCCACCTGACAACCGAAGGGATAAGAGCACTCGCGCTCTTCCAACAGCAGGCCGCCTAGCCAGCTTTTGCCTTCGTCGATAGATAAATACGCGGTGAGATGAGAACGTCCCCGTTGCGTCGTGCGTTCTTCCTGTGCGTCCGATATCCAATCGAGACGGCCTTGTTTGACTAATAGCCAATTTCCGGAGGCAATTTTCATGAAGACAAAGCGCGAATTTGTGTGGCGAATCCCGTTCGGCTCTTGCCGCGTCCAGCTCCGCCCGTCATCGGCTGATTCGCATTGCAGTAAGGAATCGTTGTGGCGATTGAAGATTACTAACCTTTTATCAGTGCACTCCACGATCATATATTCATCAAAATCCGGGTCCTGCGCGGCGTGCAGCGGGCCGCCCAGTTCAAAGGTCATCCCCTGGTCGCGCGAAATCAGCGGCCGTGACGGCGAGGCACCGCGGTTCCAGCAGCCGGTGGGGAATATCCAGGTACCGTCCGCGAGCACTGTGGGCGTGGTCAACAGGTTCTGCCCGTCCGCCAGTTTGCGAGGTATGGACCAGCGGGGATCGTTAGCGTCAGGGTTCTCACAGGTGATGCACCATAGGGAGGAGCCCGGACCGTTCAGATACGTGGGATACCGACTCCACATTATCCAGAGCGCGCCGGTTGGTGCCGTCCAGACGGTGACATGGTCGCTGCGGATCAGCCCCTCGTCGTGGGCATCGAAGACAATCGCCGGCGGTGTCCAGGTCGCACCGTCATCGTCACTGCGGACGACGATGCCGTAGTTCAGTTGCCCTTCGCCGTTACCCCCACTGGTAAACCCGCACCAGAGGCGGCCGCCGGGCGTGCGTGCAATGCTCGAGGCGATACCAAAACAGCGGTTGGCGTCGGCGTATTCCGGGCCGGGCGCAAAGTTGACGCGGGGTGATACTGTGTCGTCAAACCGCAGATTCAGCACATGCGGATTCGTCACAAGGTTCATTGCCGCAGATGAGTTTATCCTCTCACCAGCGATTGTAAGATTCTCAATGGTGATGTCCTTAATCGGATGTGCCGCGTCATGACCCAGTAGGCAGTTGGGGAAGAGAAACGATTTCTCGCATGTAATGTTGCGGAATCGAAGACGGCTGAAGCGACCCCATTCACCTTCCTGCGGCGACCATGGGTTGCGGCGCAGGAAGATACGCATCAGACATGGGCTTAATCCTTCAATGCGTATATCTTCGAATAACAAATCATGAATGTGCGCTGTACCGCCATGCCAACTCCAGAAGATGGCGCCGACCCACTCGTTGTCTTCCGTGCAGAATGGCATGTGATGGATAATATCGCAATCGCGCACCTCTGAGCCGCCGTTGTCGCTTAACGCGTTCCAGGTGAGTTGAAAAGCGGCGGCACGGTCAACCCACAGCACACATCGTGATATACGGGTATCGCTAACGAACGGTTTAAAGGCGTCATCTCCTACGCGCAGGAAACAGTCATCGACGCGCGCACCCTGACCTGCCGATATTCCGTCGGTATTAAAGTGCCAGGCCAGAATCTTGAGGTCATGGAATCGGTTGTTGCGGCCGCCGGCGATGATAACATAATATGGTGAGTCTACGAGGGTGATGCCATCCAACTCCAGGTTGTTCCCCGCCAGTTTAACCAGATCCACGCGCTCGGTGTTTTTCTCCTGAAGGTGCCCCGGCCACTTGTATTCGGCGCCGGACAGTACGCCGCGGCCGATGACGCGCGTGCCGTCACCGCCTTCGGCGAAAGAACCCTTGAGGAAAGAGCCGGGAGCCAGGTAGTAGGTCGTGGCCGCTTTGAGCGGGTAGTACTTGCCAATCTCATGCACGCCGGGGCCGAACCAGACTACATCATGATCATCGGGCGACGGCATGTCGGTCTCATGTTCGTTGGCGAACAGGAATAGCACATCCGTCAAATCGCCGTCGCATTCGACACACAACTTGCGGGGCCGGTCCAGTTCCAGCACCACCTCGCCACCTTCGACCCGTGGCCGGATTCCGGCAGCGAGTGGACGGACGACCGCCGAGTTCACGGAACGGCTCAGTCGTCGGATACGGATTTCGCACGGGCCATTCATATCGAACGACGTCCATGACACTGTGTGGCCTGCCGTAAACTCGGCTTCTGCCGGCCCGGTAGTCAGATAGGTAAATGACTCCATTCCATTAACCGTGATAGCATAGCGATTCGAAGGTGCAATACCGGCGGGGGCGGGATACATAGTGATAGTGTGGGTCATATCAGTTGTTCTCCTGACTGTGTTGGAACGGCCATGTCGTCACGTCCGGGTCCACCGGCATGTCGGTGCAGTCGGTCGGGTGCGGGGACCGGTTTGCCCAAGGTCCGCCCCGAATCCTCACTGGCCATCACCCACGAGCCGTCCGGCATACGACGCAAGGTGGTGTCGCACGCCAGTTTGTCAGGCGACCGTACGTCGAAGATGAGAGTTCGCCGATATAGTTTCGCATAGGTCCCGGTACTGATGGGTTGTGCGCATACAGTCATAATGTCACCTTTCTTGTGTGTTTCAGGATTTCCGTGGGCTCAGAAATGTCCAGTGCCTGAATTGGGATGACGGCGAGTTCGGCACTGTTGTTGTTCCACAGTTCCCGGCCCTCGCCGACGCGTCCGACATTCCCGCCGTTGTTCGAGTAGCCCACGTACAGTTTACCTTCGTGTTCCACTGCGTAGGGGTAGCTAAGGCTGGCGCTTGGATGCGACTCTACCGCCCATCCCATACACTCGGCGTGGCGGATGGCGAACACGGACGAGAAAAGTGACTCGCCGGGACGCGATAGAGCAATGGTGAGTGGTGCGCGTCTCATTCCGCAATCTGCAATGGTTGTCCCTATCAGATAGTGTCGCCCATCGCTCAAGGTACCGCAATAAGGTTTGCTGGTTGTCATGGTCAGGTTGCTGGGTTTTGACAGGCTCCATGAACGGCCGCAGTCCTCGCTGACCGCCATCAGGGCGCGGGGTTCCTCCCCGTAGCGCGCCACGTTCACCACCCGCCGACCGTCCACGAATACCGTCGATTCCCCCCAGACTGTCCCCGATGCATTGCAAGGGATGACGATAAGGTCCCAGCGGGCGAAGTTATCACCGTGGCTGATGGCTACAGCGGGCGGGTGGATTCCACCAGCTGGGCAATCCCCCCTCACGGCAATGCCCGCCATGATCCAGTTGCCGTCCGCCACGCGGACAGGTTCCTGCAAGGGCCAGAACCCATCCTCCACAATGACGCCGCGTTCCCGCCATTGACCGGTCACCTCATCCAGTATGTAGGCGCGCGTATGGACCTGTTCCATGGTGCCACGGTAGGCGCCATGGAACGCCCACAATTCGCCATGGTGGGAACAAAATACCCCGTGGCTCACCGCGATTCCAAGCTCTGGAGCGGACGCGATTGTGAAAATATCCCCCCAGGTGTTTCCGCCGTCGTCGCTCACTCGTCCGCGTGCCTCCTCGGTGGCAGTGTTTTCAGGACCGCAGTTATGACCAAAGGACGCGAATAACCGCCCCTTGTGCCAGGCTACAGCCACGCCATGCAGAAAACGATATCCGTCCTCCGCGAAGTCGTAGGGCTTGATAAGATGGAACGCCACTCCATCGAGCAACGGGATGCCCGACTCGCCGGGCATCTCCCGCCCTTTCCACAGATTAGGCTCCACTATGTGGTTATCTGGTGAAGTTGATGTCCCGAGCAGTCGTATCGTGTCATTATTCATAAACTCTCCAGCTCTTCGAGTTTCCCGAACATAATCCGCTCCTTGCGGCTATCTGAGTAGTCACCTTGGGTGACGGTCAGGTAAATGATTCCATTGGATTCGCGTAATGTGGGATATTGAAACGACTTGTCAGTCTCGAAGCGGTATTTGCGCTCCCAGTGAATACCGTCGCAAGATACATCGAGATTAAAGACCGAGCGGTGAGCGCCGTTGATCTGCATGGCCTCGTTCCAGCCCAGATAGTAAACGCCGCCGAAGCACTCGAAGACCGGCTTGGAGTTGGCACCGTTGACTACGTGCGGGCGGTATTCATGCGGCGTCCAGTTTCGGCCGTCGGGGCTGGCGGCGAACATGTAGTTCATGTCGCGGTTCTCCTGGCGCGAGATGGCCAGCCACGAACCGTCGGGGAGGCGGTTGACCGCGGCTTCCGTGAGCTTAGCCTCATGTGGAAGGAAGAAATCGCCCAGCACGGTGAAGCGGTCCAGCGTGGTGTTGAGCACGGCCCAGGCAAGCTGGCCACCGGGAAAATTGTTCAGCACGGCATGGACCCGGCCATCAAAGTGCTTGAAACCGTCAACCAGGTAAAGCCCGTGCTGCGTCGCCTCGCCACGGAATCCCTTGGCCACCGCGTGTTGATAAAAAGCCCGCGGTTGCAGCGGAAAAATGCCCTGGTCGGTCTCGATTTCTGCCCGGTAGATGCAGCCGTCGAAGGTGCCTTGGATTAGATCATAGTCGCGATACCAGGTCTGCGACTCGTAGCCGACACGAAAGTCCTCACTGGCAAAGAAACAGCGGAGTGTCCGTGCGTCTTTTTGCAGCAAATGCGGGACAAAGCAGGCGCCGACCGGTAACACCTCGTTGTCACACCGCATCTCCGAGGAAGCGAAGGTGATGACCTGTTCCACCCGTCCGGAGGCGACATCGACCACAGATAGTGCGACATATACGAACGACCAATCCGGTGCTTCACCGGGCTGGACATCATTAGCCTCATAGACGATGTATGCCTTACCGTCGACAATGACACAATCGCTGTCGTGCGCCCCCTTTACCTGCGGTGAGCAGACATTGACGAGTTCCGCCAACACAAGGTCGCCGGTGTGTTTAGGGTTCCACGTGGAACTTAGCAAAGATTTGCTTATCATTACGCTTCACCGAATACCTTCTTCACAGCTTCAAGATATCCATAACCATAAAGGTCATCTGGTTGCAAATAGCTGGCTTCCGTCCACTCGTTCCAACTATTAATGGTAATAAGCGGTGGTTGGTTTGGATGACTATCAACATACATCTTTGCCTGTTCCAGCGCTTTTTGTATATTCACTGGTGTGTTATTTTTTACTATACCAGGTTTAAACTCATTATGACGCGGATTATTATCCCAACCTAAAGAAACATGTGGAAAATAAGGAATGTCGTATTTTTTATCCATCAACGCCCACTCCTTCACCATGTCCGGGATGATCTCCTCGTAGTCCCGGTCAATATGGGTGAAATGAACCATCTGGTAATGTGTCTGACTGTTAAAACCTATCTGTATGGCGGTTTCATTGGGGGTGGCGGCGGCTTCCGCGTCGATTCCACTCAGGTTGAGCGCGTTGACGCCCCAACTCGCAAGTTGAAAATGAATGCCTTTGAGACCGGATTGTTTCGCCTGCTCCTGCCACCAGGCAAACGCGTCGGCGGTCTGCGCCACGCCGCCTAAGCCGCTGACCAGCTTATTAAGATCATATATCATAAATACCGGTTTGCCATTGATGGTGTAATAAGATGGATGGGTGAAATATTTATCAATCAACCGCAGCGCGATGGTTTCAAACTCACGTCGATCCACTGATGCGCGCCAGATGATATTCCCTTCGATATCCGATATACGTTTATCCCAGAGATGGGTGACGTCATGGTCGGCCCACATCAGGTAAAACTTCACCCGGTCGTTGTTGCGTGCTTTCAAATAACCATTATTAAGGCACTGTTCAAGAAACGGACGACCATCGTACCAGTACCAGTCGTAGATAAAAACGTTGACTCCATGGTCGGCGGCAGCATTAATCTGCATCTCCATCACGTATGAGTCTGCCTCGTTACAATAACCCCATAACGGTCGCCGCGGCCAGGTGTGACCGGGATACTTAGCGGTGGCCTTTCGAACAGTCTCCCATTCGCCGTTGCCTTCCGGCCAGAACATCCGGGTGCGCGGTTCGTCGCCTGTATATGATGGCCAGATATATGCGGCGATATCATAGTTTGCTTTGTTTGCTTTCATGGTTGTTTCCTTATTTTTTGTTGTAATAACTAAGCTTGATACAGGTAAGTTAATCACAATAATATCAAAATAAATATGGAACGCCATCTAAGACAACGTTCCAAACTTATTATCAAACTTTACAGAGATATTTTACTGACTTTTAACCCACGTTACATTGCTGACGTTATCCAGCCACACCGCATTGGTTGCATTGGGTGAGGTCTGTTTAAATCGTATTGTCAGATTGCCGGAGTTTGTAATTGTTTTCTTTAAAGTATAAACATGCCACACATTGTTATCTGTCAGGGTTGTCGTATCATAACTACTGGTATAACTGGTGCCGCCCACATCAAATGTGGCATCAAATGTACCGCCAGCTTTTAAATTCGCATTCGGGGAAGCTGTTTTCGCCTTCGCGCTGTAGAAAGAAACAGAGATGGTCTCGCCGGCATTCACTGCCGTCTGAAGATCTTGAGATAATCCCGTTGACAGTTGCGCGTTACCCAACAGCAAGCCATACCCCCCGGACATTCCATCGATATGGTCGATTGTATTTGCCGCATAAATAACCGTCGAGTTGCCGCTCCACACAGAACTGATATCCTTCCAATGAGTGGCATTGCTAACGCCATTCTCGAAACTTCCATCACTTAATGCAATTACATCACTTGATGCAATGATATTTGTAAAACCAAAACTGCTGCTGCAGGTGAGCGTAGTACCGGCTGTGGATATACAACAGAAGATCGTAAATTGATCCGTACTGGTGCTGGTGATATTATAATATTCGATTTCCTTCCCATTTTTCAAATATGATATTCGTGAAGCATCAATCTTACAACTGATAATATCACCATCGACCCAGTTTACTATCGTTCCGTTATTTTTCAACGGCCAGTTGCCGGTCACGGCGCCATTGACCCCACTGCTCCAAATTTGGTTTAACGATTGATGTATGCCGAACTGTGTCACTTGCGTGCCATTTTTCTTTACATTGAACCAGGCTACGGTACTTGATGGAGGGGAAACACCAGCGATTTTCGCATAGATAGCATCACCGACATGCAATACTGTAGAACTGGTGACGGTAGACATGTATGCCCAGGCTGTCACACCGGTAGAGGTATTTGCCGGTGCAGTATCCAGCGTATACCGGCCGGGACTGGTAGTTTTCTCACTGGTCACGGTAAATGTCATACCGGTAGGTTTGGTAGCTGCATCAAAGGATAGATACTGATAATCTTTCGGAAGTCCGGTACTGGTGGCTACATGTCCATCCAGAAAACTCACCACTGCCGCATTACTATGCCGGTAAGATACCTTGCCGGCAGTATCGCCATCTGCCGTGAGCCAGGCGGTGGAAGGATCTGAAATTGTGGTATCACCAAGCGATATACCTGCGATATTAAGACGATATTTATAAGCATTAACAATACTTTTACCTGCGGTAGGACAATTGAGAACTCCGGCGTCTACATTTATATCTTTCCATACAGTATCAACAGCAGGAAGAATCTCTTCATGGTCCTGGCAATACATCTGAATGCTGGCTGCAATCTGCCGTTGATTGCTCATACACGTCGTCTGCCGTGCCTTCTCACGCGCTCGTGCAAAGACGGGGAACAGAATTGTGGCGAGGATGGCAATAATGGCAATTACGACCAATAACTCGATTAATGTAAAGCCGCGATTATTAAAATGATTATGCATACTAACCTCCTTTAAAGGTTTGCACATTGAACTTTATTATCATAACATATTTTTTCACATAATACCTTGACAATATCGCCATTTTTCTGGATAATCCCGCCATAATGAACAATAATGATACTATACGACTCAACCCGGCAGATTATTTTCCGACAGATTTTCCACTGGCAGTGAGATATGATCCACTTCACCCGGAATTTCCACCGCATACACATGATTTTCACGAACTTGTGTTAATACAGGGTGGACATGGTATTCACGAGGTCGCAGGAGAAAGGTATGATTTACGAATGGGTGATATATTTGTCCTTACCGGCGAAACTGTTCATTCTTATACTAACTCAACATCACCGTTACGGTTATACAATGTCATTTATAACCCAGAAAAACTTCCTGTCCCATGGAATGAATTAAACGCAATACCGGGATTTATGGCTCTTTTTACACTGGCACCCAAATTACAGGCGATGGGACGTTTCTCACAGCATTGTCAATTGCCGGTGGCTGCGTTTACACATGCAGAACATTTAATTATTGAACTTTCTAAAGAATTAGAGAGTCAGGAAGTTGGTTACCGGACGAATGCTTGCGCGCTATTTACTCAATTAATAATCTTCCTGTCGCGTCAATATTATACAAACTGTCCTATATCATTACATCCGTTGCTCTGGCTTGGTGAAATATTAAATTATATGGAGACACATTTTGATAAACAGGTGACACTTGGCAATTTGACAGCTATTGCCAATATATCAGAACGTACACTGCTTCGCCATTTTCAGGAAACATTGGGGATATCACCAATCGAATATCTGCTCAACATTCGTCTTACCCGCGCCACAAAACTGCTTACCGAACAACCAACAATGCCAATCGCGAATGTTGCAAAACAGGTTGGATTTATCGACAGCAACTATTTTTCTCGGATGTTTCATAAACGTATGGGGATGAGTCCGTTGAAGTATAGACGAAAGAAACTCTAATTACTGAACCATTATTCGAAAATTGTTCAATTTATGAAATGTAATCCGGTTTGAATCGTGAAAGTTATTGGCGCCGTTGTAGGATGTGCGTACCAGGTAAATTATATCATCACCGTCAAATTGCCAGTCTACATATTGAAAACCGGTCAACTGTCGCGACTGCATTTCATCCAACTTAGAATCGTCTTCAATCAACACCACCTTTTCCTGCCAGTGCCGTAAATCTTTTGAAACGCATAATGACAACCGATTGCGCTGGTATGCGCCAAGTGACAGATTTGTGTTGGGATTAGACAAAGTTATATATAGCCCGGTCACTGCATCACGGCGAATGGTGAATTTGGTCATTCCGCCGGGGAAGTCAATAAAATCAGCAGTTGGGTCGAATGATATCAGGCGTCCTTTGTCATTCACTTTCACTATTGCCGCTTTATCTGATATTGGGTCGGAATTAAAACGCAGAATGTTCCATATTTCGCCTTCCGGCGTCTCAACGCAATTCCCTTCCAGCCATCCCGGACAAAAGAGTGCTCCCCAATCAGCCGGTACCCACGCCGGATCAAATGACAGTTTGTTGCTCATAGTCCAATTTGCGGCATTCAGCAAATCGGCATCATCCGACGCGGATATTACTGCCGCGCGAAACCCGCGTCCCCATTCACAGGGGTCGCAATCTTCAAATGCGCGATAAATTCGTCCATCTTTATACAGAACAGGTACCGGGGCACAGTGGTAATTTGGCGGGGTATGAAAGCTGCCGCCTTTAAATAGCAACCCTGTTTGCGCGTCTTTCGGTTGTGTCCAGGTGCAACCGTCATCGTCGCTGCGGCGAATGATAATAGAGCCATATTGCTGGGAACATCCAAGCAGATATATCGCGCCATTATGCACAAACAGCGTACTCCAATATGCGTTGGCAATGTGGGTCAGATTATGCCAGGTTAGTCCATCATCTACAGAACGATAGACGCTGGTAAGGTGCTCCTCATTTTCATGATTAACAGGAGCGCCGGGGCCAAAATAGTCGTGGGCAGCCAGCAATACCCCGTCAGAAAGCCTCACCAGACTGGGACTGCCCAAATATGTTTTTGTAGCTGGGTCTTGCCAGCGTAATTCATTTAATTGCATGGTAGTATTCTCATTTTCGAATTCATAATAAAAACCTTTACCCGCTCAAAATGATGCAGATTATGCCGCCCAGTGCCGCTGTCAGGCCGGCGGCGTGCCAGCGGGAGAACTGTTCGCGCATTATCATGGCGCTATAAATGGCAAAACATATTATGCTGCAACCGACTGCTACCGGGAAACCTACTGATGCCATTTCTACCCTGGCAAGTCGGTCTATCCCAAGGAAAAGCAGCAAGGTGCTGGTGATAGCGACGACACTGCATAACGCGGCGATTACCATAACATGACGTTGCAATTTTTCGGGTTTGCGCCACCACCATCCAAGGTAAACCACGCAATGTCCCAGATACAACAATGGTACTCGCAAGCGCGCGGTATCGGCTAACCCCGGCAGGTGTGATGGTAATGACATGATGGTTTGCGCGATTCCAAAAATAAATAATGCTGCCAGCGCCAGTAAAAATCCTCGCCGTGATTTTGATGATGTCACAGTCGGAAATGAACTGCTCTGTTTTTCCTGCGCCATTCCGAATGCTATCAGACTGCCGACAATTCCAACCACTCCCAACAGGCGTCCGGTGGATACCGGTTCGTTAAAACATAGAATAGCGGCGAGAAACGGCAGCACCAGGGCGGATTGCCCGATAGACCACGCTGTACCATGGTGTCCTGCCCGCATGGCTGCCTGCAATACCAGAATGCCGATTGCGTTTAATATGCCAGCACCGATGAGCAATACCGCCAAAGGGAGCAAGCCGATGACATGGCCAGTTGCCAGTGCTTTATAATCAGGCAGCAGTATACTTGCCAAAATGAAGGAGAACAAAATCTGCGGTACCAGCAAAGTGACTACATTTATCCCTTTGCGCGCCATGTAACTCAGCATTGACCCGGTTATTGTCCAACCCAGTCCGGTTGCCATCAGCATGAAAAATCCTGTTATCATAACGGTATTTCCAAGATAAATAGACATAAATCAATACGATAAAGGTTTTTGCTAAACTCGATGGGACAGACACCATCATGGCTCCGCCACTCGGTGTCAGTCCCTGATTTATAATTTTTAAATATCATCACAAAATATCAACAATCGAGTGGTCGGTAATCATCAATGGGTCGGTGCTTACCGGCAGCGGTTTAAAATGCATGACACCTTCCGCGTTCGGGTCTGGCGTCATCCAGGTTTCCGCGCAGCTTCTTCTGTCGCGGTCGTATTCAACAGCATAGACATCTTGTGTAACCGGGTCGATAAGCACCGGATTATCCAGTTGCAATGAACTATCGAGCCAGTAATTCATCTCTGCTTGCTGCACAACCGGGTCATTTTCCAACGATTCAGGAATCCACCACGCATGCACCGGCACATTGCCGCGGACAAAGTTAGCGTGCCAGGTAAATGCCTTGGTCGCGCGCGGATCATCTGTATCATCCATCAGGCTCATGTGTGCTGCCGACCGTCCATTCGCGGGTTCCATCGGGTCGCACAGTAAAGTGCATAGCGTCTGCAGAGCATAAAATGCCGGTTTTGGCGAACCGTCTTCCAATCGCAGCAAGCCATAATGGTAAGTGCGGGTATCTCCAGCGTAATTGGCAAAGTCAGCCATGTGAAAATAGCTGGACATGGCGGCACCGTTATGCAGTTCCAGCATAGTTCTTCTCAGCAGCATTCGCGCCTGGATATCTTCGCTCAATTTCATTGTCGCGAGGGCACCGGAATTACCGCCAGATGGAACTTTGGACTGGATTCCCGCTTCTCCCTGCCAATATGTCAGCGATGGATTGTATCGTGTGATAATTTGTTTAAACGCGGCAATTTCCTGCGCGCTGTGGCGTTCGGGGACAGATTTGTAACCGTGGTAGCTGACTATATCCACCAGTTCGTGCATTCCTGCCTGCATGCAATCTTCCAGCCATTTCAGGCTCCAAACGGTCATACCCCAGGCGATAGCGCCGCCGATTAATTTGGCATTCGCCTGTTCCTGGCGCAGCGGTTCCGCGGTCAGGCGCACCAGGTCGACATAATCGGCCGCCTTGGGCTGGCATTTCCAGAAACTCAACAAATCCGGTTCATTCCACACTTCATAATGGTCAACACGGTCGCGAAAATGCCGTACCAGAGCACGCACGTAATTTTGCCACCCCTGGCGCTCTTCCGCGGTATGAATGGGAGGAAAACCGACACCGAATTCGCTGCATCCCTGGTAATTAGCTGAAACACCGGGTACCGAAATATTCATATTTTTCGTGTATACCGGATTTCCATAGCTGATGCTGAGCCAGGGTTGCACACCATGCTTTATCAGGTTGTCGACGATTTCGTCCAGCCATGCAAAATTATATTCGCCAGATATCTTCTCGGTCTTCGCCCAGCCAGTCTGCACTCGCGCCCATTTTACACCCAATCCAGCAAGCACCGGCCATGCCTGGTTTGCATCCCACATATCGCGGTCAAGGCATTCAAAGCCAACACCCAGGCGTGATGCGGAAATTTCTGTACTTATGCGGGGTTTTAATTTACCAAGATACTTCAAACTGCTGAAATCACTAAATCGCATAACATTACCTTTCATTAACTAATATTTTCAACCTGAAAATATGTTACCAGAAATATTTGAATATATGAAGAAAATATTATTCAATCAGGATTATTGGTGATAAAAATGTGGTCACCGTTTGGAACGGGACGCGAGTCCGGCGGATTTCCCGGAGACTATTATTTTAACCGCTTGCCAATCAGGAGATTGGCGTTCCCGGGGTTTATTATTATTTTTAATCATCCTTGACTATGGGTTTTACCCTATTGTTGAATATAATTTTAAATATAATTAGTTATTAAAAATTATTTAATCAAATAAAAATTCAACCATTTTCTTGCCGTTTAACCATTGTCAACAGCGCGGCGACAATACATCCGGCACCAAGTAGCATCAGGGGAGTAGCCTGTTCATGCAGGAAAATATAGGAGTTGGCTATTGTAAGCACGATGGTGAACAAGAATAATAATGACGCGGTGTAGGCAGAAATATGGTTTAGCGCAAGTCGCCAAAGCACCGTTGCCAGGGCAGTATGCATTACTCCAAGTACCACCACCCATATCCAGGCAAACATAGTTTTTGGCCACCCGCCGCTGCCAATTATCGAGGGGAATAATAGTATTGCGCTACCTAACAGCATTATCATCATGGCTATGGCGCCATCATTGCGGCTATTTTCCTGGCGGCCATGTCCGCGGCAGACCAGTGTGTATCCTCCCCAGGTGATACCGGCCAGCAATGCCAGCACATTTCCACGGATAGCATCGGTGTTGACTGCCATTTTAATGCCCGGGTCTGCCAGGCAAACCAGAAATACCCCGCCCAACGCCAAAACCAATGCCAACAGCGCGCGCCAGGTTATCCTTTCGCGAAACAGCCATGCTCCGCCAAATAGTGCCACCACCGATGCAATATTTTCCAGCATCATCACGACTGATGCCGAGGTAAATCGCAGCGCCAAGTGGAACACCAGCATATTGCCGCCATAAAATATAATTGCCAGCCAAACCCAACGGTCGCGCAGCAACCCGCCACTGGTACGGAATGATGTAGGAGAAGAAACGTAAACCCATACCGCCAAAACAGCGCCGCCAATTGCCACGCGCAAAAAGGCAAGCACCGACATCGACACGCCTTCCAGTGCCAGGTAACGAGCGATAACAGCATTTGAACCCCAAAGGAATACTGCCGCCATTGCCAAAAATATGCCAGTAGATTTTTTCATTTTTTTAAAGGGGGATAAGTTGTTAGGGTCATTAGGTATTAGGGTCATTAGTTTTCAGTTTTCAGTTATGGTTAGAAGAGTAAACTCCCCTCCTTGCCAAGGAGGGGGTAGGGGGTGGTCTTCTCCAATATGAGAACTTTCAATTTAAAACTGAAAACCTAATATCTTACAACCTAACACCTTACAACCTAATCCTTCACCCCCTTACCATCCTTACCAATTCGTATCTGGTCCTGCTGTCGCACCCCATGGTTCAATTAATTGCAATTTTTTCGCCGATAATTCGCGATAAATATCCGGCAAGTCGAACTCTTTCAACACCCCTGGCAATATAGTCGAGAATGGCCATCTTTGCATGGTGGTTTCTGCCATTTCTGCGAATGAATTTGGCGTGTGGATAAGGGTGACTTGTTTTATCCGGTCGTCCAGCAATGCCGTCAAAGCGGCGGGGATGGTTCCCCAACCTTGTGCCATCAGATTAATACGACTATAGCCGAACGATGTTACCCAGTCGATGGCCGAAAGAATATCATGTACCCGCCAGCCAACATAGCAATCACCCAGCATGCTGGCGTATGACGCGTAATGATAATCGCTGCCATACATTCCAAAGAAAGAGTCGGGACGACAGGTATCGGGTTGCGATTCGCCGATGCCTCGATAATCACAGGCGAAAAATGCCGGGTATTCCATCTCCATTTTGCGTATGCGGGCATCCTCGCGCAGTTCAATATCAGACGAAAAGTGCGGTATATACAACAAAGCCGTCCCTTCGCCGCGTGATGGTCGCGATGACCGGTTTTCGTCCTCAAGTTTTGTCGCGATTACCTGCGCGCCGTAAGCCGGGTCGGTTTCCAACAGGAATTGGCTGGCAAATGGCCGGGCATAACCGCGATCGGTCCATGGACGTAAAATGCGATATTCCAGCGGGGCATTTCGCTGTGGTAGTTTTAGCAGTTTATTTACCCGCCTGATTAATTCAACCCCTGATTGTTCACCACGTTCTGCTGTTAACGCCTGCGATTGTTCACGAATAATGACCGGCAAACAGCGGGCATTTTCAATATCGCTTGTCTGACCGGTGGTGGTGCATTGCAGATTTTTCACATCTTCAATGACTAATTTTGGCTCATCTCCTGACAGCATTATACCGGTATGACGGTTGAAAAATCTATACATCGCTTCGCGGGAATCACGCCAGTAATTGTGAGTGCCGGGACCGGCGTGATAACCGATATTGTCCTCCGCGTCCAGCAGTCGATATACATGGCGAAGGCGTTCAAAGGCTTCCAACGAACCGCGCTGATCAAAAAAATCCTGTTCCTGGGTAAGCAGGATAACCGGGTTGGGAGCGCGGGCAAGCAGCAAATCGCTTTGCTCCAATCCGGCAGCCAACATGCCGGGCGGGAATTGCTCCGCGTCTTGCGGTTCTTCGTTGATGCCATTGTGACACCAACTGGTCACCCAGCATGACGGTGCCGACATGGTGATTCGCGGGTCGCATGCCACCGCGAAGGCAGTCATGGTACCACCGCCAGAATTGCCGGTAACGCCAATGTGTGTTGTGTCGACATTTTCCTGTTTCAGCATGACATCAAGCGCGCGGATACCATCCCAGATGAACCAGCGGCCAACCCAATCGCCGGTCAGCGATAGTTGGCGGTCGATAGCGTTATGCTCGCGCACACTTGGGTAGCTGGGACCGGGGCCATAGAGAGATTCTCCCTTTCCGTCCGGGAATTGCAATCTTTCACCTTGTCCCAAAGGGTCAATCATGAAAGTTATATACCCCATCCGCGCCAATGCCTGGGCAAATGACTGGTATGGTTCGTATGCCTTGCCTTCCCATGAATGTCCGCACAGGCATAACACTGCCGGTCGCGGTCCGGAATGGTTTTGCGGCAAATAAAGGTTGCCGGTTACCGGAAAGTTTGGCCGGCTGTCAAAAATGATATTTCGCACGATGTATTCGCCACGGTTGATTTCGCCGGTGACGCGAATATTCAATGGTGTTTTCTGCGGCCATGGTCCAAAGATATCCGCGGTTTTTTCGCGCACCCCGGCGCAATATGCCAGCGTGTCTTCCCGGGTCTGCAAACTCATAACCCGGTCGTGGTTAGCGCGATAATTTTCCCGCAAACGGCAAACCAAGTATTCCTGCATCATGCGGGGAAAACGGTTAAGCATTTGAATATCATTCATAACAATTATTTCTCCGGCATAATCATGCGTATTTCATTTGCTCCGGCACTTAAAAACACTGTATCAACTCCAATAGCAATAAATGTAAAACCGTCAGTTATTGCCTGCTCGATAGTGGCTTTTAATGGGATTACTATATGTATTCCTGCTGATTTTCCGGCATTTTTACAAGCCTTTAAAACTTTACTGCAGCCAACCCTTACCAGTTCATTACTGGTGTCTCCGGGAACGTTATATGAACCACTTAAATCATATGGGCCAATAAATACTCCATCCACTCCATCTACAGCCAGAATTTCATCTATATTTTCAACCCCCTGGCGCGACTCAATCATCACTACTACCGCGATTTCCTCATTTGCCGAAGCCGCATAGGTGTCGAAATCTTTCCCCCAGTTATTCATACGCGAGAAACAATGGCCGCGTACCCCGCGTGGCGGATATTTGGCGGCAGCAACAGCCCGTTCGGCATCTACAGCGGAATGTATCAAAGGTACAATTACTCCCTGGGCGCCAAGGTCAAGCACCTGGCGGATAGCCAGTGTATTATTCTCGCGAACGCGTGCCAACGGCACAACCCCGCGTCCGTGCATTCCGCGAGCGATGGCGGCAAAACCGGCATTATCGATGTCAGTGTGCTCCATATCAACTGCAATCCAGTCAAAACCGGCACTCGCCAACACCTCTGCAACAGCAGGATGTCCAATCTGAATCCATGTCCCAACTGATAAACGGCGTTCAAGCAAAGCCTGGCGCACAGAATTATTATTCATATTAAACCTCCAACCACGCAGTACGCAGACGGTTGAACCCGTCGCGGATAGTTTCGTCAACGCTCTTGCCCGGCCACGGCGTCATTTCGATTACAAGATTGCCGCGATTTTCTATCGACAAAAAGCCAACTTCTAATAGAAGTCCCAGTATTTTTGTTAATTCCTGCACGTCAATTTCTCCGCCAGGAAAACCCATCGGAGGGTGAGTATCGCCGTATCGCGGGTTCGCCTGGTCTTTCAGCACGCAGTTGCCCAGGTGCACGCGTTTGAGATATGGTGCTGTTAAGCGAATGGCATGTTCGAATCTTTCACCCATCAACGGCAGGTGCGCCATGTCTAACTCAATCCCCATATTGTCAACATCGGGTTTAAGCGATTCGATAAGCGCGACGCATTTATCCGTTGGACCATAAAGGAATTTCTTATCTATAGTCATATCAAACGGTTCAAGCTGAGCGGTAATGCCGTGAGGTTTAAGTTCGCAGCACAGCCAGCGGCAGAAATCAGCAAAAACAGCATGATTTGCCGATGAAGCCTGGTTCGGCATCGGTCCGCCGGAGGCAAATATGAAGCCGGTCGCGCCAATAGCAACAGCCTGATCAATCATATCACGAACAATCATTCGTGCCTGAGCCTGCTCCGGCAGGCTGGTAGAACAAAAAGATATTTTCCGCAGCGGGTAAAAATGTACAGCAAAGGTAATATCCTTTTTTCCACATGCACGTAACGTTGGAATTAACTCAGCCTGTGCCATTTTGTCATAAGGCAAACAGCAGTCAAAGGTTTCTATGTCAGTCCGGTTCGCTAATGCTTTAAGTGTACGAACATGTTCCAGCGGATTTTCTACACAATCCGGATAAAGCATGTGATGCACTAAACCTAATTTTGCATATTGACTGATATCATTTTTCATAAAGCTTGCGCCTCCAATTTTCGCTTCCAATATTCTGCCCAAACAGCAGTTGCCGTATCGCCATTAAGCATCAGTGTCCCGCAGGTATTAATATCGCCAGGGTAAAGCCGACGAATTGCATCAGCGTATTTGCCTGGATTAAAATCAATTTCCAATGTCACCGGAGTGGCGCACCGCCATGGTTTGCTGGAAGGCGGATTTTCCACAATTCCTTTAGCAGCATCTTTGATTAACTCCGCTGTTAAACCAAGCGACCGGCAAAGTCCGCCGGTTTCTCCCAGTGATTCTTTAACTGCAACTGTTTTTACGCCATCAACTAAGGCTTCAGCCTCTTTGCATCCTGCACTGTCAGCAGTCACCAACATCAACGGTACGCCATAATCTCCGGCAATCGCCGTTTCCATCCCAATCTCGCCAACCGAAATCCCGTTCAAACGCAAATCGCGAATATCTAATTCGTAACTGTGATGCAGCAAACCGCCAGGTGTGCCGTATTTTGAATGAAAACCAAGCAATATAACACCAGTAAAGCTATCATCTAATCCACCAGCCCAGTCGGAATGGTATGGTGGTTTTCCAGCAATAAACATAACATTTGACGCCAGCCAGGATGGATCAATATTTCGACCATAATAATGTTCATCATATATAACTATGTCATCAGCCCCACCCATCCACAGGCCATCAAGACATGCACACAAGTCAGACTGGAACATGCGCAATCCAAAAGCATATTCTGGCTTGCCAGGTTCTGCCTGGTCATAACTTACCACTCCGCTGACACCTTCAATATCGCATCTTATCATATATTTTTTCTTCACAATGCTACCCCCTGTCGTCTAAGTTCAGTTTGAATTGCAGCTACATCGATAGTTTGCGGCGTTCTTCCAGTCTTGACTGCCACTGCCGCAGCCGTGCCGGCTCCCTGTCCAATGATCATAGTATGTACCATGGCACGTAACAGGAAAGGATTTTCGATACTTATGCTGCGCCCGGCTCCCATCAACAAGCCATCAACATTTTTCGGCAACAGGCAGCGATAAGGTAAGTCAGATGATTCGTCATGGCAAACCTGTGATGCCCAGGCGTTTACACCTGAATGCTTAACAATGCTATCACAACCGACAATACAACCAACTACATCTGATTGACGCGATCCTGCTTTTAACATTTCAGCGTTTAATACAAAATCGCCTTCAATATATCGCGAAGTCCGTACCCCAAGATTAGCCGCAGTGCCAGCGACAAATGCGTTGGCAAAACCAGGAAGATATTTTTTATATACACCGGCGACAATGAAAGCCATACGGCGTCCATCCATGATGCTGCGGGTGATTTTTTCGGCATCAAGGCCGTTAAAATGGGTGAATCCGGTAATTATATGAACTATGCCGGTCTGCCGCATGGCATGCATCTGGCATGCATCAGTGGTATCTTGGATGCCGATGGTATCGGGCAATTCACCACTTGCTTTTGCTTTTTTAAAAGCATCCATCTGCATGCCGCCGCCATGTGGAAAAAGAAAAGTGCCGCAATCGTTATATTGCGCAAGTGCCTCTGCCAACGACCAATCCACATCCATGTATTCAGGAAACTGGGTTGGATTCTGGCGGAAATAATCGACAAAGCAATCAACATCAACATTACCAAGTCGAAAGCAAAGACTGTGAATACTATTCTCTTGAATATGCATAGGTACTCCGGCTTGCGCGGCAACATCGGCATCTCCAGTGGAATCTACCACTACCCTGGCGCAAATCGCCTCACGGCCGGTCTTAGTCTCAACAATAACACCAATTACTGCACCATTTTCCATTATAACATCTGCGGTTAAAACGGAAAGCAGCAATTCCGCGCCAGCACCCTCTACTAATTCCTGCAATACCAGCTTTCCTATTTCGATATCGTAGATGATATGACCCTTATGTTTATGCCACCTGGCACCATAACCCATAGCCGCGGTCAATGCGTCAGCCACTTCAACAGCGATACCAGCGGTGCCAAGTTTACGCAGTTCGCCACCGGTGTAGTAACAATTAAAAATACTGCAGCACATACCGGCAGTAGCAACACCTCCAAGAAAACTGTTGCGCTCAATCAGCAGTGTCTTTGCCCCGGCCCGCGCAGCAGCGATAGCAGCAGATACGCCACCCAGTCCACCGCCACAAACAATAACATCATATTCGCCGCGTACCGGGATATCGCGGGCATTTTCTTTGACCATATTCATGTGTGTTATCTCCATGATTCAGGATTTAGATGAAGAGTTAGATAACTACCAGTTTCCCATCAACTTCCGCCACTTCAATCCACATCGCGCGTTCGTCCGGACTATTGTTGGGTTTATGCAGGGTCATCATTAATTTGCCGTCAAAGGTGTGGAAGAGCATGCCGTGACCGCCGTCTTTGCTGTAAATGGGTCCCGGTGATTGCAGCCAGGGGCCGAGGATGCTGCCGTTTTCGGATACTGTGTACCCCATGGCATAACCCTCGTTACCGGTGGTGGACCACAACATGAATAGGCGGCCGCCGGTGCCGCGATACAGGAACGGGCCGTCGGTAACGCGGTTGTTTTTATGGTCTTTGTTTTCAAAAGGTTTTGTCCATGCCGCCGCCGATGCCTTGAAGAGCAGTGTTGACTCGCCGATGGGGCAGCGCAAGTCATCGCTCAGCGGAATAGCGCATATTTCGCCGTCCTCGCATTGCAGCCATTCGTGGCAGAATACAATCCACGGTTTGCCGGCGTCATCAATGTATAATGTGCCGTCCAGCGATTCCCAATCGCGCGGGGTTACCGGGCCGTCACTGTGCACGCGGTACGGGCCTTCCGGCTGGTCGGCAATCAGTATCTGCGTGCCGCGGTTATGGCCGTCAAGTGCGAAACTTGCAAACAGGTAGTAGCTGCCTTTCCATTCATGACATTCCGGCGCCCAGAACTGGGTGTTGGACCAGAAACCTTCCGGCGCGCGAAACGCCGCCACCGGTCCTTCCCAATTCTCCAGGTCGGCGCTGCTGTAACAATCAAACCCCAATCCCGGACCCGACCAGGCATTTTTTCCGGTGGTACCAAAAAGCAGGTACCGGCCTTCCGCCGGCAGCGGCAATATAAAGGGGTCGCGGATATGAATATCAGTGCGTTTCAACATGATGATGTCCTCTATTTATTAATTTTACAGGTAATACTGAGCAGGTCAAGAACGACTTTCAGTGACTGACACCGAGTGGCAAAGCCAGGAAGATGTCTGTCACACCGGGTTTTGCAAAAGCCTCTTTATAGCATCAATTTCTGCCTGCCGATACGGAATACCGTCGGTGTATAAAATGTCATGGAACCAGCCGGTTGTCTCGTTTACCACACCACCGGGTTTGTTGGACCAGGGGAATTGGCATTGTGTTCGCCCGTTGACTAATCCCCACTGGTAACAACCCACGTTTTCCTGTTGAAAAATAGGAAGGTCTTTCTCGAAACTGCTTCCTGTCACCCGTGCCATCCACTCTGTGCAGATTAGCGGATAGCCAAGCGTTTTCATTTCCGCAATTTTATTTTTCATCCCGCTGGCATCTGTATAAGCATGAAATGTTATGATATCGGAATTGGCGATTATCAGTTCATTTATTGATTGATTGTCATTCCACACCCCGATGGTGATTGGTTTTGATGGTTCAGATTCCCGTGCCCAGTTGAAAATATTCTGCAGGAAATCAGGGGTTCCCACCGCTGCTTCATTCATCGGTTCATTATAAAGGTCCCACATCACCACAGTATCTTTATCGAAACTTTGCAGCATATCCTGCACATATTTTTTAATCCAGGATTGTTCGCCAGGATCTGTCGCGAGTTTTCTGCCTGGCGAGGGAGTCCAACAAGGCATAATCATGCCGGGAATAGGTTCTCGCTGTTTACCCGGGTAAGGATCAAGTTGAAGTGGCTGGCCAAAAGCGCAGTCATCAAATAATACCGGCATAACAGATAGTTGATGCGACGCGGCAATATCCAGAAATTTGGAGAATCGTTTTTTGAAGCCATCAGGATTATCCCGCCAAACTATGTATTGTAGAAAAACACGAATAGTATTGTAGCCAATTTCCTCAGCCCAACCTAACTCGCGGTCAATCAGGACACTATCATCAGCTCCATCCTGCCACCATTCGGTAGTATTACAGGCATAACTTGGCACATAATTTACCCCGACAAGCCATGGCCTTGCGTTATACCATTCATAAGCAGTATTACTGCACCAGCGACCAGATTTATTTTTCATATTTAACCTTTTGTAGGTGTTAAGTTTTCGGTTTTCAGTTTTCAGTGACCAAAAATAGGCAATAAAATTAAACTCCCCTCTTTGGCAAGGAGGGGGCAGGGGGTGGTTTTCGACGATATGAAATTTTCAAATTTAAAATCATGACTTTTTTTGTTCAGATTTAGTTGCTAACTGACTAAGTTCTTCTTCACCACGCATAATCCGGTCCGATGATTGCGGTCATGCAGCGGTATCCTTCATCATTAAGTGCTTTTGCCATGGCGGCGTGTTTTTCCGGGTCTGCCATCACGCCGGCGATTGCTCCGCCTGATCCGCAGGTGGTGGCGCACAGGCCGAATGATTCCACTATCTCTACCATGCGCAGGTTGTGTTTGCCCAGCACGCTGTCGCCAAATATTTTGCGGCGCAGCGAGAACGCCTTGCCTTGCATTTTGCGTATCGCGTCATAGTCGCCGCTCAGCATTGCCTCGCGGCCATCCTCGGCAAATGAAGCGAAGGTTATCATGGCGTCGCGCACTTCTTTTTCGCCTTCGTTCCACCGGCGTTTAACATCGCTGTGGATAAAACCCGATTCGCTGGGGTCAAGCACATAAGCGACAAACAGCGGCGGTATGCAGCTTTGCGGCATGCGGGTGTATTCGCCATAACCGCGTTCGGTTAAATATTTCCGGTCAAAATCCATATACATCACACCGCCGTATGTTTGAATTACCCGGTCCTGCAGGCCGGCGGTGATGCCAAGTTCGATGAGTTCGGTATCAAGGGCAAGTTGGGGAAAAGTCGTCTGTTGGAAATGGTCGCTAACGCCGTACCAGTTAATTAAGGAACGCCAGATGGCGATTACTATCGCGCTGCTGCCCGCCATGCCTACTTCGCGGGGGATTGTGGTTTCATACCGTACGGTGAAATTCGGTGCGTCCAATTTAATGCCGCGTTCGGTGCAAATCTGGTAAAAACGTTTACACGATGCCAGCATTATGCGCAATCCGCCGTAGTATCCCTGTTTATCAATTGTCTTTGCCAATGTGCCCAGGTTGGGGAAATCCATCGGGTCATAACTGGGGTGCGGCAGCAGTTCAATAATCTCGCTTTCCTTCAAGGTTATCTGGGCGAAAAAATTGCTGATGAGACAAGATATAGTCTTGCCAAAATAGCCGTCGGATGGATTGCCCAGCAAGCCCGCGCGGGCATGAACTACAGTTGATAGTTTCTTAATAGACATTAATTTTCCTTAATTATGGTAAAAATAATAATTACCAATTGTTTTTTAGCCGAAAATGGTGTAAAATCCTTTTAAATTAGAAACAAAGTTTCACAAGGAGTTTCACATGTCAAACCAGTACATGCTTCCATCGATGCCGATGAAGAGTTTCGCCGAACCATCGAATACCCACTCTTCACTGGGCGGGCCTTTGCGTTTCATCATCTGGCTCATCCCGATGATAATTCTCGGCATAATATTTTATGCTGAAGGTATTGATTGGCCGTTTATCATCAAAATGGTATTGAGCGGCATAGTGCTGAAGATTATCATTGGTGGCATGCGGGTTGCGGCACAGTGGGAAAGAGGAGTGGTATTGCGCCTGGGCGCCTTTCACGCGGTGAAAGGCCCGGGGTTGATCTACATCGTTCCGTTCCTCGATTTCGTGCGCTTTATCGACACTCGTACCCTGGTACTGAATGTCCCCAGCCAGAAGGTTATCACCCGCGACAACGTGCCGGCGCAAATTGACGGCGCGTTGTTCTACATCGTCACCGATGCGGAAAGAGCGGTTACCGCCATTCAGGACTTCCAATTCGCCATTTCGCAATATGCCCAGGCTGCCCTTCGCGATATCGTCGGCGGCATGACCCTCGACGAACTGCTGTCTGAAAGAGAACAGATACAAAACCACATCGGGTCGGTTGTTGACGAACACGTGAAGATTTGGGGCCTGCGGGTAGACAGCATTCGCCTCCTGGATATCGAATTGCCGGAAGACCTGAAACGCATGATGTCCCGTCAGGCATCCGCCGAACGCGAGAAACGCGCCACCATCACCAAGGCCGAAGGCGACCGCGACGCCGCCGTAAACCTGGCAGCAGCAGCCAAAACCATGTCGCAAGACGCCGGCGCCATGCAACTGCGCGGCTTGCAAACCATCGACGGCTTGGGAGCCAGCCCATCCAACACCATAGTATTATTCCCGATGGAATGGGTAGAAATGGCAAAAACCATTTCCAACCTCAGCCCCGAAGCCATTCAAAAGATGGTAGATAACGTAAAACCAGTGGAGACAGAAAAGTAGAGACGCAATATTTTGCGTCTTAAAATGTGATTTTGTAGAGCCGCACGTAGTGCGGCTCTCTTTTAATAATGCCATCATTAGAAACAGTTCATTTTAGAAGATTTTAAGTTTCACATCGATTAATAGGATTTAAAAGATTAATTAAGTAATTAATACCTTAAACCTTAAATACGTTGAAATAAAACAAGTTATTTGTAATTTAATGTAATAACAAGATATTCACCGCGAAGGAACTCAAGGAACGTAAAAGAATAATATAATAAAAATTCTTTTGTGCTCTTTGCGTTCTTTGTGGTTAAATAAATTGGGTTGTGGAATGAATCCCGCATTAAATATCATCGAAGTTCTTGCATCTCAAAAAACATTAAATCTTTTCTATCCTATTAATCGATGTAAAAAATAATTAGCAAAATGCAAACTCATGTCATCATCAACCATTCTACAAAAATCAGAGAAAATCAAGTATAATGGATGCGATAGCAATTGCTGATGATAAAGAAGAAGAGATGATGACTGAAAATAATATACCGGCAAAACCAGTGTCCAACACCCGCTCTACCATATCGGTAGTCGCTTTGCCGCGGGACAGCAACCATTATGGCGTTGTTTACGGCGGAACCGTGATGGGTCTGGTCGACCAGGCGGCATATTGCGCCGCTATCCGCCATGCCCGCTGTGCGGTGGTGACGGTGTGTGTCGAGGAGTTAACCTTGCTGCGCGCCATTCACATTGGCGATGTTATCACGGTGAAAGCGTCGGTTAATTATGTCGGCAACACCAGTATGATAGTCGGGGTGCGCATAGAAACCGAGAAGATGGTCACCGGCGTAATAGAGCATGTGGGATCGGCATATCTCACTATGGTTGGCATTGATCAGGACGGCAAACCGACCCAGATTCCCCGCCTTATTATAGAAGATGATAACGATAAACGAAGATTTGAAGAGGCGAAACAGCGCAAGTTGAAACAACTGGCGCGCAGCGGAAAATGCGAGGCGGTTTGCGGTGAGTGAAGAAGAAAATGTGGATCCCTGCAACGGCTGTACCGAATGTGCCATGCGCTGTACCGCCGGAATAAAGATGAACGAATTAGAGTTTTGGCGAATTATTGACGAATTGCGCAGTGCCGACCGCACATTTATACTGCGGGTGCTGAATGAAGAAAAAAAACTTCACTGGTTCGAGGAAATTTATTATAACGCCTGCCCATTCATAGACTCTCACACCATGCTGTGCAGCATCTACCCCGCGCGTCCGCTAATCTGTCGGGTATTCGGCCGCGTCCAGCAATTGCCTTGTCCCACCGGTATGGCTCCGCAAGATATGGACATGCACCGCGCCTTTGATATCTACCGAATGATGCCCCGCAAAACATTCACCGAATGGATGGCAGAAAACCAGCTTTTTGATTACGAAGACCTGCTGGGCAAGGGCGAAATTAAGACGTTGGAGATTTAGGGAGTTAGCAACCAAATCCGAACAAAAAAAGTCATGATTTAAAGAGGCTTTTGCAAAACCATACTAAATATATAATCAACCCAACCACCCCCTGCCCCCTCCTTGGCAAGGATGTGCTTTATACACATCTTTTAAATAAAATGTTGGATGGCAAGGTAGGGGAATTGTCCCCAATTCCCGCGATGAACCGGAATAATGATGAAATAAGGCGAAATAGCGACAGATTTTCCCAAGTGGTGTGGTGTTTTTAACTTGATTCTGTCGCTATAAACCATTATTTTTTATAATAAAGACACTGTCGCGGGAGATGAGGACATCTCCCCTACCATTTATCAGATATTTTTCACTTAAAAATCTAAAATATATACCATCCATGACTTTTTCTATATATTTTCGAAAGATGTGTATAAAGCACAGCTTGCCAAGGAGGGGTGGCCGAAGGTCGGGGTGGTTTTCGACTACCACGAACCTGCAACATAAACATTTGAAAACATAGGTTTTACAATTGCCTGTAAAATTGAAAATTTCATATCGTCGAAGACCACCCCCCAATTCTCAAAATTTCCCTCTTCACTCTTCACTCTTCCCTCTTCACTCTTCACTCTTCTCTCTTCTCTCTTCCCCTACTTCATCCCCATCGTGAAGATAAATGGCAGGAATGAGAAAAGTTCGTCGTCTTCTTCTTTCAATTGATGCATGAATATGATGTCGTCTACGTTGAATACCGGATAGTAGCCGCCATAATTGCCGACGGATTCGAGGATTAGCGGGTTGGTGCCGGCGATGTTGCTGTCGATAGCGGTTCTTAAATTGCGGGAATAGCGAATGGGACCGGATGCCGCTTTGTCTAACGCTATATCGTTGGGGTTCCAAACCTCTTTGCCGTCAAAACGCAGCATACGCGGCAGCAGTGAAGGTTTTACCTGGGCGGTGTCATTATTGATGATAATGCCGGTATAGGGTCCATCTGCCAATTGCGGGGTATGCCCGTGTGGTATAACAGAGGTAAAAGTGATATCTTTCGCGGTAATTGCGGATACTTTGTTTCCGGTGACATTATATGCCAACGCGGTCAAACCATTCTCGCCAAATATAGGCAGCACGCCGACGATGACATAGCGTTTGTTTTTTTTGTCGGGGTAATCAGCTATTATCTTCACCTGGTCAACCATTTTAATTACAATATCGTCTGAATTTTTTACCGCATCGGAAATCTTCTTTTCAGCATCAACGGCAATGGTGGGGATGATATTTTTCATCTCATTTCTCATCACCTGGTACGCTGCCTTGCGGGCGATAATTACCGAATATTTGTCAAAGCTGGTGATATAACTTACGCCTGCCGCTTCGATGCGTTCAGCCGCCCAGTTTGTGCGGGCATTTGCGCAATCCGTAGTTATAATAACCCCGGTGGGCAGTGGTATAACGGCAATGTCTGGCACAGTTTTTTCTATTGCGAATGCCGGTAAAGATATAATAAGTGTTATCAGCAGGTATAAATATTTCATTTCAGAGAAATCCTCATTTATCCTTTCGAATTAATGATTTGCCATTGCCCAGCACTATTGCTACAGCAAATTTCGATAAGAACTTAGCTTTTGAATCAGCGAATATTAAGGCGTCATTGTCGGTGTCAGATAGTACCATATCGCACTGGTTAACGCCACCAATAGCTATCGGTCGAATCACCAGCGGATTAGCGCCAACCCGACCACTTGCTATCGCATTTTTTGCGTTATCAAAATAGCGTACCAGCGCGTTATCAGAAACGTCGATGGGATTTATATTATCAACACCCCACAGGCATTGTCCATTATCAGCAATCAATCGCGGCAAAAAAGTCGGCGAATAATCAATGCCGGTGCAGTCGAAGATTACACCGGTATATGGTCCGGGTTTATTTTCAATTTCTTTTTTAACAGCGACTTTCTTTATAGTGCTTTGGGTGGTTAAAGATATGTCCTTATCTCGCAGGCGCTGCATGTTTGCCAGGGAGCGGCCGGCTACATCGTTCAGCGATGTTTTTCCATACATTTGAATTACGAATGTTACCGCCATGGTTCTGGTTTCAAATGTCCATTTTTCCACCACCGGGTCCATCGATTTCTGCATCAACTGCTCCAGCAAATCATTTGAGGAGTTTTCGGTGAATACTTCGACGCTGTAAGTAGCATAACTGGTGAGCGGCAATTCTCCGACCGCATGGTGCATCGCATCGTAAGCTTGTCGTATCGCGTCTGCGCGCGCAATATTTTTTGCCGCCGTGCCGATTTGCGATATCGGGCATTTGCCTTCAACCGTTACATATAACTTGCCTTTTTCCCAATCAATAATTACACCTGATAAATTCTCTTGAGAATAAGTAGGTCTTTCATTTTTGTTAAACACAGTAACTTGCGGTAATGAATATGCTGATATACCGATTGATAACAATACCAGCAGCAACAAAATCAGTCGCATGCCATCCCTCCTAACGGGTTACATACATTGTTTGTATATATTATCATAAAGAATACCAACAATGAAAGGGGAGAGCGGTAGGAATGAGTTCAGCATTTGCAGATTTTTAAAATTTAGCTATAAAAATCATGAAAAATAATAGATATATTGGTGTTATGTTGTTTATAATTCAGATTTATTTTGAAAGATACAGTCACCGTTTGGAACAGGGCGAGAGCCCGGCTATCCCCGGGAACGCCTATCTCCTGATTGGCAAGTGGTTAAAATGGTAGATTCAAGGAAATCAGCCGGGCTCCCGCCCAGTTCCAAACGGTGACTATCAATTTTAAATAACTTATAATAAAAACCTTTCTCAACTTCCTGAAATTCATTTTCCTTTCCTAATCAAAAAAAAACGCCCCCGGTATTTCTACCGAAGGCGTTAATTGCGTTGTTAATTTTTAATTATTAATTAAAGACTTACCAAGCCGCTGGTGGCCAGAAGGAAGCCTTGTACAACGGGCCATTTTTGAATGCTTTCTGGTTAGCTGCAGTGAGGAAGTTGAACTTCACGATTTTTGCACTTGCAGTTGCCGGGGTTGTTGTAGTAGTGGTATATGCATACAGGTAACGGCGGAATGGCCATGAGCAGTTCGGAGGATAAACGCCTGGATCCTGGCGAACGTTTGATGTCGGGAAGGTAGCAGTTGTTGCCGCGGTGCCGAAGCTGATAGCGACGATGTCAACTTTCTTAGTATCAGCAAAAGCGGCTGAAACGAT